>Ga0118677_10006012_pt1 | contig 20838 bp, 5 predicted proteins | sample AliMusrvi5mmetaG_FD_86154 | JGI IMG/M metagenome (GOLD analysis project Ga0118677, IMG submission 86154)
GCGTAGCAGCTATCCAGCACGATGAGCGCGTGATGGGGATTCGGGATCTTGCCGAAAGTCTCGACCAGCGCATCCTCGTCGATCACGCGCCGATAATCCGCCCCGGTGTCATCGACCGGAATGAGGTAGTCGATCCATTTCCCGCCTTCGTCTTCGAGTCGATCGGAACCGCCGTGCCCGCTGAAGTAGAACACAAGGTAATCATCCGGGGTCATGCCGGCGATAATCCGTCGCAATGACGCCATGATGCGATCTTTGGTGGCGTCGCGATTGAGCAGCAGCAGTTGATCACCCCAGAATTGCTTTGACAACAGACCGAGCAGCGCGCGAGTATCGTGCGCCGGCGCGACCAGGCACGGCATGCCGCGCGTGCCGTAGTTGCAGATACCTACGCCCAGGTAATACACCTGCCCCATCTTCACCGAAGCCGTCGTGGACCGGCCCGCCGTTACGGTGACGGTCATCATCGCCGGCGCATGAAAATGCGGCTGGGAAACGGTCATGTGATAACTGCCCGGCGCCACCGCGGGCAGGCGAAAATGCCCATGCCGGTCCGTTACCACATGCGCGGTTCCCGTCTCCAGCGCGACATCCGCCCCCTCGACCGGAGCATGCGCGCCGCCGCGCAGGAAGTAGACTTCCCCGGTGATTGTTCCGGTGCTCATGCCGGTTGGCGTCCCGGAGACCAGCGAATGCGTGAAGCCGGCGTGTGGATGGCCGGCGACCAAAATGCCTAACAGGCTGACCAGGAGATAGGACCACATACTGACTCCCCGCGCGTGAAAGATATACGACCTGGCATGACACCTCAGAGGCCGGGAAATGGCCGCAAGCGGGGAAGCTTACTTGAGAGATGACCGGTGACAGCTGCTGAAATCGCCTGACCGGCGGGAGAAGCCGGCGCACGGCGCTAATGTTATCAGTCTTACACATTACGCGCCGGCAGTAAACCTTGTTAGCGGGGAAAGCGGCAATTATCTTCCGAAATATCCGTGAAGCAGATAAAGAACTGACGGCAAGGTGCGTCCACACCTTGCCATACGGATGGAGTGACCTGCTGCGATTCGCTTAAAGGCCGTCTGAAAAGTCTCGGCACCGGGGAGTTCCTTTTTTCACTGTAATCTGTGTAATCTGCGGTTTAAAAAAGCCAAAAGCCAAAAGCCAACTGCCAATAGCCCCTCACTGATTCGCCGGGTCGAGCGCGCGGAAATATTCTTTCACCCAGCGTCGTTTATCCGGCGGTACTTGCTCGGATTCCACCGCTGCTTCGGCGCGATTGCGATAGGTTTGATACACGGAGCTGTAGGAGACGCGCGTCTTGCCCACCTGTCCCGGCGCACCGAGTATGTCGATGGTGGCGGCCTGCGCGTGCGGGTCTTCCTTCGCCGGGTCGTGTTGTGGATCGAGCGCGGCGCCGTTCGGGGTGTAGTCATGGTTACCGGTCGGTCCGTTGCCGCTGCCGCCCCAGCCGGTCGGATTATGCCCACCGTTCCCGTTTCCCTTGCCGCTGCCATCTGATCCGAGCATACTCATCGACCCCGGTTTGCCGTCTTTCCCGGGCTTGCCGTCCCCGCGGGCAAAGGCCTCTCCCGGTTTCTCTCCGGGTTTGCCGTTGAGCTGGCCTTTCAGCGCATAAAGTTGCCCGCGCAGCATCTGCATCCGGCCCGGCAGTTGGCGGAGATTGTTGCCGGCGTTTTCCAGGCGCTGCATCATCTGTTCGAGCGCCTTGCGCTGTTCCGGCGTTAATTGGCCGGCGTCGAGTTCCCCCGCCAATTGCTGCAGCGTGTGCGACGCATCGGCCTGCTTGCCGGCTTTCAACTGGCTGTGCAGCGTGTTCAGCAATTGCTCGCGCGTGAGCGCCGCCCGCTCTTCGTGGGATAGTTTGTGCAGGGGAATGCCGTGCGCCAGTTGCTGCAAGGCGCGTTGCGCGGCAGCCTTCTCGCGCGGCGTGCGCATCTTCAGCGCTTCCAGCGCGGTCTCGGCAGCCTGTTTGGCGGCTTCGCTTTCCAGTTGCGGCTCCATCTCGGACATCAGCTCATCGAGTTTGTTGAGCTGTCTGAGCGCCTCTTTTTTCGGCAGTCGTTGCCGTTGCATGGCCACGCCCAGCTTCTCCATGTTTTCCGCCACCCGGCGCGCCACTTCGCTGTTAGAGAGCTCCGGACGCTTGCGCATCTCCGCGGCCCGAGCTTGCAAGGTCTGGCCGGCTTCTTGAATTGCCAGCCGGTCGGTGCGGTCGCGCGGGGAGTGCAGCCAGGGAATATCGGGTGCGATCACCGCGACCAGCACCACCATCCAGATTACCAGCACCACGTAATGCGGGCGGGCAAAGGTGCGTGGGAAAACGCGCTGCGGCGGACTGTCGGCAAGGTGGCTCTCTGCGTCGGCGGTAACCAGAGCGCAGAATTCCTGCTCGCCTTCGGAAGCGGCCAACGCGACCGCGGTGCTGACGCGTTCCTTTAATGCCAGCCGGCGGTCGATCGCCAGCGCGATCGCCAGGTCGGAAGCCGGATGCAGGCGAGTATAAACCACCCCGATCAGCGCGCCGAGGATAATGAGCGCCGGCAGCAGCAGCGGCGGCAGGTAGAGCAAGCCGAAGTCGCCGGCGATCACCAGCGCCAGCGCCGGCACTCCCGCCGCCGCCGTGCCCCAGCACGCCGCCTGCTCCGCCAACAACCGATCGACGCGCCGCCGAAACCCGCGCAGTTGCGCCGAAAAATCTCTCTCCTGCTCGCGCACGGTTTCCCTCCCGGAAGAGATGCATCAGTATAGCACAAGAGCAGCAGCTTGCCTGTCCATGCCCGAATATGCACTGGAACTGGTCGGATCTTTCCACGAAAAACCTACCGGCTGTCCGGTTCTCTAAACGAATGTCGGGTTAATGACGCATGTGAAGAGAGACATTGGATGCATGATAACGCCGCATGCGCAGTGATCTCGACCAAACGCGCGATGCATAATCCGGTCGATCCAAGCTGGTGTTTGCTGCCCAAGGAGGGGTTATGAAGATCGTATACGGAATTAATTCGTCGATTGCTTCTCTACTTCGCGCTTCAGCGCATCCACGGGAAATTACCTTGTTTGCATTGGTGTGCTGCTGTCTGCTGTTGGGGTGCGCAGTACCGAACGCGCTGGCAACCAGTGGGCGCGGTGACTGGTGGCTGTTTCACCATGACGTGCAACACACCGGTCGCAGTGTGTTTACCGGTTCGGGCAGCAACACGCAACGCTGGGCTTTTGCCACCGGCGGACAGCTATTTTCCTCTCCCGTCATCGGCGCCGACGGCACCATCTATGTCGGCTCACGCGATAACAGCCTCTATGCCCTGAATCCGACCGGGACAAAACAGTGGAGCTATGCGACCGGTGGGCAAATCTGGGCGTCACCGGCGATCAGTACCGATGGCACGCTCTATTGCGGCTCGGATGACAACAGCCTGTATGCCTTGACCGCGAGCGGTGCAAAGAAATGGGCCTTTCCCACCAACGGTCCGGTCGAATCATCGCCGGTAATCGGCGCCGACGGCACCATTTACGTCGGCTCGGATGATCATAACTTGTATGCGCTCAATCCGGACGGCAGTAAAAAATGGGCCTTTGCCACCGGAGGCTATATCGATTCTTCCCCCGCCCTCGGGACCGACGGCACCATTTATGTCGGGTCGGGGGACGGCTGCCTTTACGCCGTAAATGCCACCGGCACGAAAAAGTGGTCGCTCTCGACCGGTGGCGCCATTCTCTCCTCCCCGGCCGTGGGCACGGACGGCACCATCGACGTCGGCTCGTTCGATGGCAAGTTGTATGCCGTCAACGCGACCGGAACACTGAAATGGAGCTTTGCCACCGGAGCAGCCATCTGGTCGTCGCCGGCCATCGGGTCGGACGGTACGGTCTACGTCGGCTCGGAAGACAATCAACTCTACGCCATCAACACGCTCGGTTCGAAAAAGTGGTCCTTCCCCACCGGAAACTGGGTGTTGTCTTCTCCGGCTATCGGCGCGGATAACACGGTCTACGTGGGATCGGACGATAGCAATCTGTATGCCGTGAATGCGGATGGCGCGAATAAATGGGCCTTTGCCGCCGGTGGATGGATCAACTCCTCGCCGGCCATCGGCGCGGACGGCACGCTATACGTTGGCTCCTATGACGGCAAACTCTATGCCATCGGCACAACAACGAATTTGACCGTGCGCCCTGTCGCCGGACCGGGTGGTACCATCTCTCCGCTGACCGCGCAAGTGGTCACCGCGGGCAGTAGCATCACCTTCTCCGCCAGCGCTCAGAGCGACTACGCCGTCAGCACCTGGTATCTCGATGGGAATCCGGTGCAATTCGGCGGCGCCTTCTACGCCCTCACCAATATCCAGGCCAGTCATACCGTCAAAGTGACTTTCGGGTCGGCATATTTTGGCGACGGGCGAATGTTTCATCATGACGCGAAACACACCGGTCGCAGCGCGTATATCGGGTGGGGCAATGCCATACAAAAGTGGGCTTTCAGTACCGGCGCCCAGCTCTTTTCTTCCCCCGTCCTTGACGCGAATGGCACGGTATACCTCGGCTCGTGTAACGATAGCCTGTATGCGGTGAACTCGGCCGGGGCGAAGCAATGGTCCTTTGCGACCGCCGGGCAAATCTGGTCTTCACCGGCTATCGGCAGCGATGGCACGGTCTACGTCGGCTCAGATGATAATAATCTGTATGCCATCAACCCGAGCGGTACGAAAAAGTGGGCATTCCCCACCGGCGGCACCATCGATTCTTCTCCCACGCTGGGCGCCGACGGCACGATTTACGTGGGGTCGAATGACCACCGCCTATACGCGATCAATGCGGACGGCTCCGCGAAATGGAATTATCCGACCGGCGGGTATATCGATTCCTCTCCGGCGGTCGCCGCGGATGGCTCGATCTATGTGGGTTCCGCCGATCACCTCCTGTATGCGTTCACCGCCGGTGGCACGTTGAAGTGGAGCTATCCGACCGGCGGGGTGATTGAGTCCTCACCCGCATTGGGAGCGGATGGAACGGTCTACATTGGCTCGCTCGATGGCAAGCTGTATGCCATCACCGCCAGCGGAACGCTGAAATGGACGGTCACGACCGGGAACGGCATCTGGTCGTCACCGGCAATCGGTGCCGACGGCACGATTTATGTCGGCTCGGAAGACAGCCATTTATACGCGATCAATCCCGACGGCTCGCGCAAATGGTCTTTCCTGGCCGGCGACTGGATTCTTTCCTCACCGGCCATCAGCGCCGACGGAGTGATTTACTTTGGCGCTGACGATAAAGTGCTGTATGCCATCAATCCCGACGGCAGTAAAAAGTGGACCTTCACCACCGGCGGCTGGCTCAACTCTTCGCCGGCGCTCGGTCCGGATGGCACGGTCTATATCGGCGCCTATGACGGCAAGTTGTATGCCGTCGGCGGGACGATGTATACGGTATTTCCCACCGCCGGGGCGAATGGAGCGATCAGCCCGGGCAATGCGCAAACCGTCAATTCCGGAAGCAACCTCACCTTTACCGCGGCACCGAACAGCGGTTACACGGTCAATGCCTGGTACCTTGATGGCTCGCTGGTGCAATCCGGCGGCACACAATATCTCCTGAGTAATATCAAGGTCAACCATGCCGTGGTCGTGACGTTTACCAGCGCCAGTGCCGGTCGTGGCGACTGGTGGATGTTCCATCACGATTTGCTCCATACCGGCCGCAGTCCGTATACCGGACCGACCACCGCGGTGCAAAAGTGGGCGTATTCGACGGGAAACGCCATCGGCTCCTCCTCGCCGGCGATCGCGTCCGACGGCACCGTCTATATCGGCGCGCACGATAGTAACCTGTATGCGATCGATGTATTCGGCAACACAAAATGGATCTTCACCACCGGTGGCTCTATCGATTCTTCTCCGGCGGTCGGGACGGACGGCACGGTCTATGTCGGGTCGAATGACGGCTGTTTCTACGCCGTCAATGCCGATGGCACGCTGCGCTGGTCTTTCACCATGCCCAGCAACATTTTTACCGGCACCGCCAGTATTCCCTCCTCCCCGGCCATTGGCAGTGACGGCACCATTTATGTCGGTGCGTATTACGGCACCAGGCACAGCGCCACGACGCTGTATGCCTTCAACCCTGATGGATCGGTAAAGTGGCAGGTCAGAACGGGCACTGGTATTTGTTGTTCCCCCGCGGTCGGTCCGGATGGCACAGTGTATGCCGGGTCGGAAACGCTCGATCCGATCAATTGGGTCGGCTCTATATATGCATTCAACGCGGATGGCTCGGTAAAATGGTGCACGTCAACCAGCGTGGGCATGAGATCCTCACCGGTCATCGGCACGGATGGCACCATCTATGTTGGGAAAAACAAAGACACCGTCACCGGCAGCAATCCGGCCCTGCTGGCATTCAATCCGGACGGCACGCAGAAATGGCTATTTCTGCCGGGAGGAAATGTCGTCTCTTCGCCGGCCCTCGGCGCTGACGGCACCATCTATGTCGGGTCGGACGATCACAATCTCTACGCCATCACGCCGACCGGCACGAAGAAATGGGCATTCCCCACCGGCGGCAATGTCGACTCTTCACCGGCCGTCGGAGCGGACGGTACCATTTACGTCGGGTCGAGCGACCATAACATTTATGCCGTCACCGCGAGCGGTGCCCAGAAATGGGCGTTTCCCACGGGAGGCAGTGTGACGTCCTCACCGGCAATCGGTGCTGACGGCACGTTGTATTGCGGCTCCTATGACGGCAAGGTTTACGCCATCAACAACCTATCTTCCTTCCTCGTCATTCCATCCGCCGGCGCGAACGGCGCCATCACCCCGGGTACCACGCAGTCGGTTGCCTCCGGTGGCAGCATCGTCTTCACCGCGAAACCCGATGCGGGATTCGTGGTGGCCAATTGGACCTATGACGGCAATCTCCTCTATAACGGCGGGGTGCCGGCCAATGGTGTCTATACCGGGCTGACCTGTACCGTAAATAATGTCCACGCCAACCACACGGTGTTGGTCACCTTCAAAAGCGCGACCCTTAGCGGCGACTGGTGGATGTTCCACCACGACCCACTGCATACCGGGCGCAGTCCGTTCACCGGTCCGAGCAGTGCCGCACAGAAATGGGCGTATAGTACCGGTGCGAAAATCTTCTCCTCCCCCGCTCTCGGTAGTGACGGCACGGTGTATGTGGGGTCGTTTACCAATAGCCTGTATGCGGTGACTGCGAGCGGAACCACGAAATGGAGCTACCCGACCGGTGGGCAAATCTGGTCGTCCCCGGCGGTCGGCGCTGATGGCACGGTCTACTTCGGCTCCGATGACAACAATCTCTACGCGCTGAATGCGAACGGCACGAAAAAATGGAGCTTCACCACCGGCAACACGGTGGAATCTTCGCCGGTCATCGGTACGGACGGCACCGTCTATTTCGGCTCGGACGATCATAACGTCTATGCGCTCGATGCGAATGGCAATAAAAAGTGGACCTTTGCCACCGGCAGCTATGTCGATTCCTCACCGGCACTCGGCGCCGACGGCACGGTGTATGTCGCCGCGGGAGATGGGGTGCTCTCTGCCGTGACCGCCGCCGGGGTCAGGAAGTGGACGTATACCACCGGCGGACCGATCCTCTCGTCCCCGGCGGTGGGGACGGACGGCACGGTCTACGTCGGCTCGATGGATGGTAAACTGTATGCGATCACGACGACCGGGGCGTTGAAGTGGAGCTTCACGACCGCGGGCGGCATCTGGTCGTCGCCGGCGCTGGCGACTGATGGGACCATCTATGTCGGCTCGGAAGATGCCCACCTGTATGCCGTCACCGCGACCGGTACGCGCAAGTGGGTCTTCGCGGTCGGCAATTGGATTCTGTCTTCGCCCGCCGTCGGCGCGGATGGCGCTATCTACGTCGGCGCGGACGACAACAACCTGTATGCCGTCAATGCGGACGGCACGCGGAAATGGGTCTTTACCGCCACCGGCTGGATCAACTCCTCCCCCGCCATTGGGCCCGATGGCACGATCTATGTCGGATCGTATGATGGCAAGCTGTATGCCATCAACACCGCTCCCAGCGCGACCCGGCAATCCGGAAGCGCCAGCTACCGGTATCAACCCGACCTGTGGATTCGCACCGCTGCGGAAGCCGCCTATACCGGCCAGGGAGTCTACAACATGGACGGAATCAACCAGACAAAGCAACAGACACTTGCACCCGGCGAGACGGCAACCTATCTGGTGCGCGTGGTGAATAACGGCACCACCGCCGATAGCTTCACCGTGACGACGCCCACGGTGGCCTCCAGTTGGAGCATCAACTACTTCGACGCCGTTACCGGGAATATCATCACTCCGGCCATGACCGGCGCCGGTTGGCTCGTTGGCTCACTAGCACCTGGCGCCGGCGCCGACTGTTATCTCCAGGTAAAGCCGCTCAGCAACGCCGTCCCGGGAAGCACCGTGCCTATTATTCTCACCGCCACCTCAACCGGTGATGCGACGAAAGAGGACGCCGTCAAGGCAATAACCACGCGGGAGTAATGCCGATAGATAACCATCGGGAGAGCGAGACTCCGTTCGAGCCCAATAAGGATCACCAGGGCTCGAACGGAGTGACTCGGAAGGCTGAGAGTTTTCAAACAGTCACTCAGCCATTGCGATGCAAGCGGAAAATCGTTAGCATGGTGCGATGCCCGTTTACATCGCACAATGGAAGGAACGCACACGCGCCCTTTGCCGGTTCGCCCGCCGGTTGGCAGCGCTGTCCGTGCGGCTGCGGGAAGAGATTGCGGTGGAACGAGTGGCGTTTCAGCAACAATTTGCCGTCATCGCCGCGTTGTGCCCGCATGCCCAGCCGGAAGAATTTGCCGATATCCTCGCGCAGACAATCTGCTATGGCGTGTTTCTCGTCCGCTGTCACCAGTGCGAACCAGGGCCTGTGACGTTGCCATACGTCCGTGACCGCTTGCGTGCCGCCGATGCCGAACTGGCACCGCTCTTTCTCGTGTCGACCCCGGTGATGGCGGAACTCATGGCGCTGTGTAATGGCCGTGAGCTGGCCGAATTGCCGACGGCGGATACGCTGTGTGATCCGGCGGTGGCGTGTTACGAACCCTTTCTGGCCGCCTGCGCGCCGGAAGCCCGTGGGCGGCACGGCGTCTATCTCACCCCGCGCCCGCTGGTCACGTATATGGTGCGCAGCGTCGAGGCGCTCTTACAGCAGGAATTTTCGCTGCGCGAAGGCCTGCGCGATGCACGCGTGCTGGTGTTCGATCCGGCGGTCGGCAGCGGCGCTTTTTTGCGCGGGGTGATCGAGCAGGCGCGCGTTGGCCGTTCAACCGGCGAAGTGCGCCTGCCGCGCTGCTTAGGTTGCGAGGTGCTGCCGGCGGCCTATCTTATCGCGCGGCTGTCCCTGGGCTTGTTGAACGCGGGGGCATTGCTGCTGCAGGTCGACACGCTGGATGAACCGGAGCACTGGTTGGCGCGGATGCCGGACGCAGAGATACCGGTGATCCTCGGCAATCCTCCCTATGACGGCTACGCGGCCGCTCGCGACGCCGGGACACGCGGGGAAGACCTTGCCGATCTCGCGGTTTATTTTCAACTGGATGGGCAACCGCTGGGGGAAAAGAACGCCCGCTGGCTGCACGACGACTACGTGCGGTTCATCCGCCTTGGGCAAGCGCTCATCGCGCGCCGGGGGGCGGGGGTGCTGGCGTTCGTCACCAATCACGGCTACCTGGACAACCCCACCTTTCGCGGCATGCGCCGGAGCCTGCTGGGCACCTTCGATGCGTTGTATCTGCTCGATTTGCACGGGAATCGGCAGAAAAATGCCCGCCGTCTTGACCACGATGAAAACGTCTTCGCCATTCGCTCCGGCGTGGCCATCGGCCTGTTCGTGAAGCGACCGGCGCGTAGCGCGACGCCGGTGGTCCGGCACGCCTCGCAATCCGGCCTCCTCACCGAGTATACCGGGGGAACGCTCGTGGGCGGCAAATTCCACTGGCTGTCCCGGCACGACGTCACCTCGACTGCCTGGACGGCGCTCTCTCCCACGCCGCCGGGTTACCTGTTCGTGCCGGAAACACACGCCGGCGCCTACGCCGATTGGTGGCCGCTCACCGCGATCATGCCGGAATATTCATTGGGGATGTTGACCAAACGCGATGCGCTAGCGGTGGGCTTTGCTCCGGAGGAATTACAACGCCAACTGGCGGCATTTACCGATCTCTCCCGTTCGGCGGAAGCTTGCGCGGCGCACTTCGGCCTGCCATTGCGGGATCGCGATCGCTGGGATCTGGTCACGGTGCGCGCGGCGTTGGCGGGCGATCTGGATGTAGCGCGTATCCGCCCGCTGCTCTACCGCCCGTTCGATGTGCGCTATGTCTACGCTGATCCTCGACTGATCGCCCGCCCCAATACGCGGGTGCTGCGTCATCTCGCGCAGCCCAATCTGGCGCTGCTGGTGGGAAGGCAAGGAGCGGCGACCGGAGCGCGGGAGTGGGACGTCGTCTTCGTGACCGATGGCGCGGTCGAGCAGAATCTCTTCCGTCGTGGCGGCGCCACCGTCTTTCCGCTGTATTTGTATGCCGACCAGACGCGCCGCGCCAACCTGTCGCCGGTATTCATCGCTGCCTGCGCGGAACGGTTGCGGCTGCGCTATCTTCCCGACGGTCGCGGCGATTTGCTGGCGACCTTCGGTCCGGAGGATATCGCCTATTATCTCTACGCGTTGCTGCAGGCGCCGGGTTACCGCCGTCGCTACGCTGATGCCCTGCAATACGATTTCCCCCGCCTGCCGCTGCCATCGCGCACGCTGTTGCGCGACCTCGCCGGCCACGGCGAAGCGCTGGTCAACTTGCACCGGCTGGCAACCCCGCTTCCCGCCTGCGCCGAATTCCCCCGCTCCGGCAGCAATCGCGTGGAGACCGTGCGCTACCAACCACCCGATCGCCTCTATCTCAACGACACCCAATATGTCACCGGCATCACCCCGGCTGTGTGGGAATTTCATCTCGGTGGCTATCCAATCTGCCGGAAGTGGCTGCACGATCGCCGGGGTCGAATCCTGGCATCGGACGAGATCAACCGGTATTTGCACGTGATCGCCGTGATCGCGGAAACGCTGCGAATCCAACGCATGGTGGAGGTGGTCTTCGAAAAGTACGAGGAGACACATGACAGGTAATTCGTGCTATTATATATACAATTAGTACGCTAAGCGGCTTTTTTGAAAACGATCGGACTATCCAGGATGAATTGAAGGCTAGACCGGAGAGCAGCACAATACGCTATCCTGCCTATCGTTCATCATCCTGTGCAGCCCGTGCATAATAACCATTTCACCTTACGGAGGTTTCATCATGCTGCCGTTGCGCATCTTTCGCTCGTTTCGCGCAAATTATTACGGGGATGACGTGCTGACCGGTCCTGACGCCTACCCGGAGGAATATTTCGCCGAGTGCGCTGAGCACGGGTTCAACGCGGTGTGGCTGCGCGGGATTTTGCGCGATCTGGCCCCGAGCGACATCTTTCCCACGCTGGGGTCGGAGATTGCCCGCCACCAGGATGCGCTGGGCACGGTGGTCGAGCGTGCCCGACGGCATGGCGTGCAGGTGCTGCTCTATCTGAACGAGCCGCTCTGCCTGCCGGTGGACCATCCCTTCTGGGCGGAACATGCCGATGTGTGCGGGGTGCGTGGAGAGTCCAGCATGGACGAGTGGTACGACACCTTCGCCTTCTGCACCTCGACGCCGGAAGTGCGTGGTTGGCTGCGGGAAGTGAGTAAACGGCTCTTCCGCGCCATTCCGGAATTGGGCGGTTGGTTTCTCATCACCGCCAGCGAGCACCACACCCACTGCTATTCGCACATCTGGGATGCCGCCACCGGCGGGCGGCCGAATTGCCCGCGCTGCGCGATGCGCGAGGCCTCGCAAGTCGTCGCCGAAGTGATAAAAGCGTTGTATGACGGCACTAAAGCGTCCAATCCGCGCGCGCACACCATCGCCTGGAATTGGGGCTGGTCGCACTTCGAAGCCGATCCGCAGCCGGTGTTGCTGTCGCGCTTGCCGAAAGATGTGCCGGTGCTGCTCGATTGGGAACGCGGTGGCTTTCGCGCCATGCCCGACGGGAAGCGAATCTTCGTCGATGAGTATAGCCTGGGTTACGTTGGCCCGTCCAAACGCTTCATGGCCGGCTATCGCGCCGCGCGCCGCTACGGTCTGCCGGTAATGGCCAAGCTCCAGGTCGGCACCACCCACGAGTTGGCCACAGTGCCCAACCTGCCGCTGGTCGATAACCTCTATGCCAAGTTGAGCGATGTCGAACAGCTCGGGCTCAGCGGAATACTCGCCACCTGGAATTTCGGCAACTCTTTCACGCTCAATACCGCGGCGGTGGGGGCATTTGTCAACACTACCGAGCGCCCGGCGCCTGAAGTGTTTGTTAGCCGGTTGGCGGAAGTCTATTGTCCCGGCGCCGATGGGGAGAAAGTGGCCGCCGCAGTGGAGCGCTTCAGCACGGCCATGCTCTATTTTCCCTTCGATATGTGGATGCTCTATTTCGGCCCGCAAAACTATGCCCTCGCCTATCCGCTGACACTGGAACCGCTCACCGGCAAGCCGATGGGACGCAGTTGGGTGATGGATGAGCGCGGCGATGACCTGGCGGCGGCGCTGAAACAATACACGCTGGAGGAAGCGATCGGCTATTTCCAGCAACTCTACGCGGAATGGCAGGACGGCGTCGCGCTGCTTGAAGACGGCCTGGCCGCCAGCGCACATCCGCATGCCACGCAGGAATTAAATAATGCCCGCATCATCGGCCACTGCTTCCGTAGCACGGTCAACGTGTTCCGCGTCTATCAATTGCGCCGGGATCGTCCCGCCGACGCCGACACGCAATTCCACGCGATCCTGGAGGATGAAATCGCCAACCTGGAAACCGCGCTGCCGATCATCGACGCCGACCCCCGCCTGGGTTTCCACGCCGAATGCCAGCAATACCAGTTTTCCGCGGAACAGGTGCGGGAGAAGTTGGCGGAGATGCGAAAGCAGTTGGTTACGGTGTGCTGACTCTGATTCCCGAACAACGGACAAAACGAGAGGACGATCGTCCCTGACCACCCAAGTGCGTATGCACTCCGGCTATGGACCGCCGGCATCCCTGCCGGCGCCCACGTGGTGCATAGCCTCCAAGCTGCCGCCGGCAAGGATGCCGGCGGTCCATAGCCCTGCCGCTCTTTTTCTCAGCGTCGTCCTCTGCCTCTCCGCGTCTCCGCGGTGAAAAATAAACGAAACCCCCTACCGCCGATACGCCGCCTTCCCCCACGCCAACCCGTCGATCAGGATAAATCCGGCGGCCATATGCAGGCGGTTGCCGGTGAGGGTGAAGTCGAGCATGGCACGGCGCAGGGCGGTGTCGCGCGGGGCGGTGCGCAGATCGGGCGGCATGGTGCCGAAGACGCGGAAGAAGGGATCGCTGTCGTCCGAGCGCTGTGGAAAGCAGTAGAATTCCCGCAGAAATTGCACGATGTTGCTGTTTGGCGGCAACAGTTGCTCGTACTGGCTATCGAGCAACCACGACCAGCAGCCAAATGCGCGCGCGACCGGCTTTTCGGGGAAATAGCGCGGGAAGAACTCCAGCGCCTGCCGCATCGACTCCCCGCATTCGGCGAAATGCATCCGCCCGTCCGCCGGGATATGCATGTCGAGAATCGGATCGCCGGGGAGCAGCGCCGGCGCCCATTCTCGCAGCGACAGTGTGACCGGCTCCGCGGATGCCCGGCCGTTGGGCGCAATGGGATAACCGCGCACGCTCTCCTCGTCGCGCTCCAACGTGGCGGTCCAGGCATTCGGCTCGCAGCGGTCATTGGTGCCGTCGATCAAACCATCGCGGCGATAGCGGATGCCGGGCGCCGAGAGCGCCTGCACCGCACCGGTGGCGCCCTGGCGGTAGACGTGCACTTGCCCGTCGGGGAAGGGTTTATGGATGAATTCCAGCCGTCCGATCCGGTACAGCCGCCCGGCGCAATGATGCTGCATCCAGATCAGCCGCGTGAAGCCCCAGGCACCGGTATAGCGTTTGGCGTGGCGCATCCACACTTCCAGATCGCGGCAGGTATCGCGGGTGACCGAACGCGGTATATTGCGCTCGTGATGCAGGACGAAGATGCGCGGCAAGCCGGATAACTGCACCACCGCGGGAAACATCGCCGCCTGCGCGCCCAGACACGGCGGATTCGGCCACGCGGCGACCGTCGGGCATTCGAACGCCAGCGTATGCCACAGCCAGGCGAGCCGGGTGAGCGACGCGTCCTCACGCACCCGCGCGCAGATCGAACGCAATTCCGCCAGAATATCGTCTGAAAAGTCGCAAATCTCCTGCACGTCCGCCAGGAAGGCCTCGGTGACAAACGGCAAACCCTCCGCTGGGAAACTCGCCTCCGCCGCCTCCCATCCCGTGCGCCAGATCTCCGGCGTTTCGGTATAACCCAATGCGGCCATCAAGGCTTCGTATGTCACTGTTGTCGTCTGCTCCATCATCCTCTCCCACCTGGTGTGCGCCAGCAACGAACCGCCCTCATTTCGACAGTCAGTATAGCATATCTTCCTCGGTTGTCACCCAGCGCCTCATTGAAAAATAAAATACTGTATCCTTACTAATCCTCTTGACAATAGGCGTTTGAGCCCCTACACTACCTGAGTGACAACAGAGTCAGCACCTGATTCGTCTCCGCCCGCTGTCACCTTCCCGAATATGGAGGTTAAAGCCATGTTAACCCACCTTTACGCTCTTGCCGCGCGCCTGCGCACACCGAGCTGTCCACTGCTTGTTGCCGCATTACTCTGCCTGACAGCATTCTGCTCGCTGGCGCACGCCGCCGGCCCCGGCGACTGGTGGATGTTCCACCATGATCGCCAGCATACCGGTCGGAGTCCATTTGTCGGACCGAGCTCACCGATGGTGAAATGGACCTATCTTACGGGCTGGGTGGTAGATGATTCACCCGCCTTTGGCGCAGACGGTATGCTCTATGTGGGATCAGAAGATGGCAAGCTCTATGCGATCAATCCGGACGGCACAACGAAATGGGTCTATGGGACGGGAGCCAATTTATGTTTCTCTTCGCCGGCAATCGGCCCGGATGGAACGGTCTATATATGTTCTCAAGATAATTACCTTCACGCTGTCAACCCTAATGGCTCGCGCAAATGGATATTTTCCGCGATGACCCCAGTCAGGACTGCCCCAACCATTGGCACGGACGGCACCATCTATTTCGGTTCGCCGGACCATTCCATGTATGCGGTTAATCCCAACGGTACACAGAAGTGGAAATTCATTGCCGGTGGCAGTATAGATAATTGTTCACCTGCGATAGGATTCGATGGGACGGTCTATGTTGGCGCAGGAGATAATTACCTCTATGCGATCAACCAGGACGGATCTCTCAAATGGAAATACCTCACCGGTAATCAGATTTGCACCTCACCGGCGATCAGTGCAGATGGAACCATCTATTGCGGTTCGAACGATGGCAACTTCTATGCGATAAATCCGAATGGCACACAAAAGTGGTCTTTCTCAACCGGCAATTATATCTACTCCTCTCCGGCTATCGGAGCGGATGGCACGATCTATTTCGGATCGCACGATAATAAATTGCATGCCCTCTTTCCGAACGGAACACAGAAATGGGCGTTTGCAACTGGCGGTTATATCAAGTCATCACCAGCAATTGGGGGTGATGGCACGATTTATTTTGCATCATACGACCAAAACCTCTACGCCCTCAACGCGGATGGAACACAAAAATGGGCATTTGCAAATTACCCAACCTCCTCCAGCCCCTCCATCGGGAGCGACGGAACGCTATACTTCGGTTCTACCGATATGAAGTTATATGCGCTTGGGACGATTCCATCCTTGACTCTCACGAAAACATCGTCGTTGAACGGCGTTACCGCCGGTTCAACCGTTTCCTATACGCTCACCTATAACAATGCCGGCAACACAGCGGCGACAAATGTGACGCTGACGGATAATATCCCCGCGAATATGACCTATCTCCCCGGAAGCGCTTCCGGAAGTTATACCTTCAATTCCGCGACCAATGCGCTCACCTGGTCACTCGGCACCATCAACGCCGGCTCCAGCGCGGGTACGGTCGCGTTCACGACGATGGTAAACGTCGATGCGATGATCGGCACGAACATCGTGAATACCGCTTCGATCTACTGTACTGAAGTGCCGACGCCGGTGGGCAGTAACGCCGTCGGCGTCACGGTATTAGCGCCGGCATCGCTCACGCTGGCCAAAACCGCCTCGCCGCCCAATCCCCTCGTCGGCAGCCCGGTGCGATATGCGCTGGCATTCGGAAATGCCGGCGGTTCGACCGCGACGAATTGCACCCTCACCGATACCCTGCCGGTCGGGGTAACCTATGTGCCGGGCAGCGCTACCGGCATCAATAGCTATAGCACCGCGACCAATACCATTACCTGGTCACTCGGCACGTTGAGCGCCGGCGCCACCGGCTATGCGGTCTCATTCCAGGCAACCCTCAATCTCAACGTGCCGGTGGGCGCCAATATCGTTAATTCCGCCGGCATTTACTGCACCGAAGTACCGGCGGCGGTAACGAGCTCCGCCGCCATCGTCACGGTTCCCTACCTCGGAGCTGCCGGACCCGGCGACTGGTGGATGTTCCATCACGACCGCCAGCACACCGGACGCAGCCCGTTCACCGGACCGAGCTCACCGACGGTGAAGTGGACCTATCAAGCCGGCAACGGCATCTACTCCTCTCCAACCCTTGGAGCGGATGGCACGCTCTATGTCGGATCAAATGATGGCAACCTGTATGCACTCAATCCGGACGGCACGAAGAAATGGGCGTTTCTCACCGGTAGTCAAATCGTGCACTCTTCTCCGGCGATCGGTGCGGATGGCACGCTCTATATCGGGTCGTATGATCATAATGTCTATGCCATCAATCCCAACGGCACGCTGAAGTGGACCTACACGACCTGGGGCAATATTGAATCCTCCCCGACGATCGGAACCGACGGGACCAGCTATATCGGCTCGTTCGATAATAATATTTACGCGCTCAATCCCAACGGCACGCTGAAGTGGAGCTACGGGACCGGTGGGCCGGTCTCTTCATCGTCGGCTATCGGTCTGGACGCTACCATCTATGTCAGTTCCTTCGATGGCAATCTGTATGCGCTCAACCCGGATGGCACCAAAAAATGGTCCTACCCCATCGGTGGACAACTCTACGCTTCACCGGCTCTCGGTGGGGATGGCACCATCTATGTCGGCGGGGGCAGCGGGAATAACAAACTGTTTGCCATCAACGCGAATGGGACCGTGAAGTGGACCCTGACGACCGGAAACGTGAATTATTCCACTCCGGCCATCGGTACGGATGGCACCGTCTATTTCGGTTCGTTCGACCGCAACCTGTATGCGGTAAATGCGAGCGGTTCGTTGAAGTGGAGTTACCTCACGGGATCCACCATCTACTCCTCGCCGGCGATTGGAGCGGATGGGACAATTTATATCGGCTCCGGCGACACCAGATGCTATGCCGTCAACCCGAACGGCACGCTGAAATGGTGGCTTCCCACCGGCGGTCCGCTCGACTCCTCTCCGGCTCTCGGAGCGGACGGCACCGTCTTTATCGGGTCGGGTGACAGGAAGATCTATGCGATCGGCCCCGGTTTGATTACCGTGACGCCCGCGACCGGCCCCAATGGCGCCATCAGTCCGAACACGCCGCAGGCAGTCAGCCCGGGGGGAAGCATGACCTTGACCGCGACCCCGAACAGCGGTTATGTCGTCGATACCTGGACGGTTGATAGTGGTATCATTGCGCAAACGGGCTCCTCGTCCTTCACGCTGAGTAATATCAATGTCCCCCACACGGTGATGGTGACCTTCAAAGCCGCGCCGGCGTTCTCCCTTGCCATCTCAGGTTCGCCTTCCAGCGCGGTGTCCGGCAGCACGGTCAATTACACCATCACCTATGCCAATATCGGCAGCAGTGCGGTGGCGAACGTGCAACTGGTTGACTCGCTGCCCAATCCCAACAACTCGACCTATGTCCCGGGCACCGCCAGCGGCGCGGCCACCTCGTATCCGGCGTCCGGTTTCCTGTGCTGGTCGTTGGGCACGCTCAATGCCGGTGCATCCGGCACGGTTACCTTCCAGATGGCGGTCAATGCCGGCAGCACCACGACCGTGACGCATATGCTCACCCTGTTCAGTCCCGGCGTCTCTGCTACGGCGTCCGCCACCGTCACCATCATCCCAACGGCCAGCCTCGCCTGGGGTGCGATCCCGTCGAGCGTGCGGGTCACCCATGCATTCCCCGCCACCGTGACGGCCGTCGATGCGCTCGGGAAAACCATCACCGGCTACAACGGTACGGCCACGGTGAGTGGATTCGCGCCGTACCTTTTCGACGGATTTGAAACCGGGACGCTCTCCGGTAACTGGTTTGCCGGAACGGGTGCCTATACGCGTGCGGTGACCACCAGCACCGCGGCGGTTGGGACCCAGCACAGTGTCACCTTGATTGGCGGTAATCATGGGCAGTATGATGGGTTAAACTGGTTTTACCCGGCCCCCGCACCCGGCCGTCTGATCTTTTATGTGAAAAAAGTGGAGAATACCCTGAACGGGGGGTATGTCGTCACCTCCGCGGCCACTCCGGGGGCGGAAAACACGACGTCGATCTGCACCTATTTCGTGATGAATGCCAACGGCATGATGGGTCTGCAGGATGGCGGCTTGAACACCAACGGCATCCCGTATCAACCCGGCGTCTGGTATAAAGTCACCCAGGACTTCAACTGGACGACGCATACCGTGAACCTGTCGATCAACGACGCCCCGGTGCTGACCGGATTCCCCTTTCGCAATCCCGTGCCGGGTATTCGCAGCGTCTGCCTGTTCAACTCGGACAATACCCAGGCGTTCTGGGACGAATTTCAGTGCCTGCAGACGATCGCTCCGGTGACGCCGACCAATATCACCATGGTCAATGGGGTGTGGAGCGGGACGGTGACCGTGGGACAAGCGACTCCATCGATGTATCTCCAGGCCACGGCTCCCGGCATCACCGGCTACAGTAATTCCTTTGCCGTGACCGTCAATCAAGCCCCGGTAGCGAAAAACCTGACGCTGATCACCTGTGTGAATCAATCCGCCTCCGGACAATGCGTCGCGACCGATGCGGAGAAAGATCCGCTGACGTACAGCATCGTCACGCCGCCAATGAATGGCGTGATCACCAACTGGAATGCCGCCAGCGGGCTATTCACGTATACGCCGAATGCGGGCTACAGCGGCACCGACTTGCTGGTCTATAAGGCCAATGACGGAAGCGCCGACTCCAATACCGCGACCATCTCGGTGGCCGTCTATAATGCCTCGATCGTGCAGATGGCGACGGTGAAGACCCTCCCCAATAGCACGGTGCCGGTGCCGATCGTGCTGCAGGCCAATGGTAATGAGAACTCCCTGACCTTCAGTGTGAACTTCGATCCCACGAAGCTCAGTAATCCGACGGTGACGTTGGGCGTTGATGCGCTTTCCGCGCAATTGCTGGTGAATAACGCGCAAGCGAGCGCCGGCAATATTGGCATCGGTCTCGCCCTTTCGGCCGGACAGGCCTTCCCTGCCGGGCTACGGCAGCTCGCGATCATCTCCTTCCAGACCGGAGCGACCGCCGGTCCGTTGACCATCCCGCTGTCGTTCATCGATACGCCGGTGAGCCGACAGATCTCTTCCGTGAGCGCCAGCGCGTTGAATGCGCAGTGGCTGAACGGCGCCGTGGCGATTGACGGGGTCCCGGTGGCGATACATGATACCTATACCGCCTATGAGAACAAGACGCTGACGGTGACGGCGCCGGGGGTGCTGGTCAACGATACCGATGCTGACGGCGATCCGTTAACCGCGACGTTGGCATCCCCGCCGATGCACGGCACGCTGTCGCTCAATAGCGATGGTTCCTTCACCTACGTACCGGCAGCGGAATATATCGGGTTTGATACTTTCGTCTATCAGGCCGGCGACGGTTTGGCCTCCGGCACCAACTCGGTGACCATTAATGTAATGGGCATGAACGATCCCCCCACCATCAGTGCCATTCCCACCCAGACCGTGAACGAGAACGCCAGCGCGCAGACGATTACGCTGACCGGTCTCACCCCCGGCGATGCGGATGATGCCGGACAAACGTTGTCCGTCTGGGCGGTCTCGAGCAACCCGTCGCTCATTCCCAGCCCTAATGTCAGCGGCACGGGAACCAGTTGGACGTTGACGTATACCCCGGTGGCGGAAGCATCCGGATCTGCCTCCATCACGGTCTATGTCCAGGACAACGGTGGCGGCTCCGACACCACCGCGACGACCTTCTCCGTGATCGTCACGCCCGTCAACGATCCGCCGACCATCAATACGATTCCCGATCAGTCGGTCAATGAGAACGCCGGCACGCAAATCGTGACGCTCACCGGCATCACGCCGGGCGATGCCGACGATACTGCCGATATCGGGCAGACGATGACCATCACCGCCACTTCTAGCAATCCAGCGCTGATCCCGAATCCGACGGTGGCCTACACCAACCCGAATACCGTGGCATCGCTGATTTATACGCCGGTGGCCAATGCGTGGGGCACAGCGATGATCACCGTGACCGTGCAGGATAACGGCGGCACCCTCAACGGGGGGCAGGATACTGCAACTACCTCCTTCGTGGTCTCGGTGAACTTTGTTAACGACCCGCCGACGATCAATATAATTC
>Ga0118677_10006016_pt1 | contig 20834 bp, 13 predicted proteins | sample AliMusrvi5mmetaG_FD_86154 | JGI IMG/M metagenome (GOLD analysis project Ga0118677, IMG submission 86154)
AAATCAAAATGTCCATCGCCTGGTGCATGACGCGGTGAATGCCAGAAAAGCCCAAGAATAAAGTTGAGTCCGAATAATGAAACAAACGAAATCACCGGATATATCCAAACTGTGGCTAAATCATTCGGCGGCGGCTCGCGCAACTCTGCGCCTGCGCATTTCCAGCAGCTATCGAATTGGTCGTCAATGTTCTCTTTGCATTTTGGGCAAGTCCACATGATGTGCGTGTGTTGCAACATTTGAGTAGGCCGCAGTTCTTGTGGCCTTCACAGATTTGAGGTTGCGCCGGTCGCAGAAAGTTGTCGAACCTTTTTTAGCAAAAAAAGACTCAAAATAGCCGTTGTCGGAATGGATTTCAGCGGCTTTGAAAAGGTCGAGTTGCGCATCACGATTCCTTCGGGCAGGCACGACTTTACCCTCATGCTTGCCAAAGAGATACTGGGCTCGTTCGGCCACGGGTAGCAAGCGGGCTGTCTCGCCGGAGACTTCCACGAGGCTCAGCATGTCTTCCAGATGCGCCCCGAGTCCCTGCGCAATCTTTCGGGCGGCGTCAAATTCGAGCGTAAACCCGCCCTTGAGCTTACCACCCATGGTCTTGGATTCTTCCTCCCCGTCATCCTCGGACTCAGATGGCTCTGTATCACTGTTTGATATTCCGGCGTTGAGCGTCCAGAGCCACATGGCAGTTAGACGGGCGTCTGCCTCAAAACCCGTAGCATCTGCACCAGTGAAAATGACGGTAAGGGCTTCCTTGGCGACAGCGGCCCAGACTTGCTCTAAGTATTCCTTGAGTGTTACGGCTTCGCCACTAGCCTTTTCCACGCGCGAATATCGGGAAAAGATTTCCAAGGCCGGGCCAAGACAGGCAAAGATGGCATCTGCGCCAACGACACCTTCCTCGGCCAAACGCGGCATCCAATCGTGGATACGTTTCGGCAGTTCTGCGAGCACATCGCGCCAGTCACCGACTTCATCAGAACGAATGGAGGCATTGGGGTTTTCGCGCGGACGGCAGACTAGGTGAATTGAAGACGCAAGTGCTGCCGAGTTTCTTGCGCGCAAGCGGTTGCCCATCTCTGTATCAATCGGCCAGGATGCAGTGATGACCCAGCCAGACGAAATGAGTGATGTGAGCATTGCCTCCCAACCCGATGTTTCTTTGTTCGCAAAAACGAACACAGCAATTCCGGTGGGTTTGTCCACCCTTCGTGCCTCACGACAGGCGTCCGTCATCACGGATTCGAACCATGTGGAATCCTTATGCCGATACATGGCAGCCCGGTGAGATAAGGAAACGCATTCCTCATCCTTCGGAGAAAGTTCTTCCTTAAACAAACCGGGATGTACATCAATGAGAGCGCGCCTGAGCCATGAGTAAAAAAAGTCCGAAAGGTCTGCGTATGGAATGGCTGCGTAGTAAGGAGGATCGGTAAATATAACGTCAGCAGAGTCGTCAGGCAGGGGATGTTTCGTTGCTGACGCTTGTTCGACATGTCCAACAATTGAGATGGGTTGTTCCAAAACTCTACTTATCCAGTCTACGCCTCCCAGAAACGCGCCTGATGATTCGCAAAATGTGTTCGCTTCGGCGAAATCCCAAACCATGGGTAAAGCTTGTCGTCCGAAGACATGTGTAATGAGTTCCCTCGTGTTATGCCACATTCCGAGTGATGCATTAATGTCTGCATGGCGACTAACTGCCAGTCCTAAACACGACTGTACCGCAGCAGCTAGACCAGCATCCGATTCTTTCCTGATACGCTCACCAGCTTTATGGACAAACTGATTAAGGGTTGTGAGCGTAAGTTTTTGTCGTGGCGAGAAAAGGTCTCCCCATGTGGTCATTCCGTAAAGCACGATATTAAAAAAACCTCGCAGGTGGTTTAGTTTGCCGTCTGGGATCTGTGAAAACCCATCCGCCTGAGTAGAATGACGACGACTCAGTGCTTTTGCAGCACTTTCTGCTGCGTAAATGTCCAATTCCGTGGGAGGCCGATATGTGCGGCCCACCACGCGATCGCTCACCGTTACGACACACATCAAACGCGCATCACTCGCGCCTCCGGCCCTCGTCAGTAATTGCCGCCGGACACTCTCAACCGAGGTTGTAAAGCCTGTGATCGGGCATGTCGCCGCACCACCACGAGAAGGGGCAACTTCTACTTCCTCCGCAGACTTGGGTTCAAACACTTCTAAAAGTGGACGACGGACTTTGAGACAATCGCCGTTCGCATACTTGACTTCGGCAAGCATCGTTTGAATGTTGTTTTTGGAGTCACGCAGCCAGCGGTACGCGCGGTTACGCCCTTTCTTCTTCGCTAACCAGAACGAGCGGAGCAATGGAACTTCGATTGGAATTTTATTATGGCCGGGTGCCTCAGAAATAATTGTCCTCGCCCAGAGATAGGCGATGGGCGTTGCGCCATCGGAGTCTTTCGGGTAGAATTCTCCGAGTTCCTTCTCTGCCTCCCGCTTAATCCACTCGCCCCACTTGCGGACTTCATCGGCGAGACGCTGGCCATACTTCGGGATGTATTCAAGGACGACCTTGTTCAGCAGGACAGGGATGGGGTTAAGATCACTCGCAAAGGCATCCGCGCCTACGCGTAGGGCTTCGAGCGGTATAGAGCCGCCACCACAAAAAGGGTCTACTACCAGTGGCCGAGTATCAGGTGCCCCGCCTAGCGCCTCGTGCGCGGACTGGGTGAGCGCACGGCTAGTGGAGAGGAATTGAGGCACGGTTGAGTTGTCCCAATTGGCGAAATCGGCGATGAAGTCAAACAAGGCACTGCGGAGTTGGAACGGATCATTGAATAGCGCAGGGTTCCTCCGGACTTTTTCAAACCTCTCGCGGCTTTCGGCGCTCAACAGTTGCTGCCGCTCGTGCGAGAGCCATCCAACCATCTCGGAGCGGACTTTATTTCTGAATGTGCTTGGGCAGTTGGCGTCCGCCGGATCGGGCCAAAGTGCGGCACAGAGCACCGCTCGACACGCAGCCAACGGACGCCGTGCCCACCAGATATGAAGGGTAGAAATATGCCCATGCCGGATGGACTTCTCACGACGCGCGTGGGTTGAGATGCGTTTGATTGGCAGGTCAACCTCTATAAGCCTTTTGGGATATTCGCTCATCTTGTGATGGATTCCTTAAGCAGAGTAGTAAGGGCTGCGCAATCTACCGTTTCAGCGTACTTGCGAGCAAGCTCAGAAATCAAAACATTCACGGCTAGACTCAAATGGACTGCTAGTTGAGGTATCCACTCGTGATGATTCCGCTGTGCGAAATTATTAGCCGCCGCGAAGTCCCGCCACACGAGTGCGTATTGAGCTTCAAGATGGGTTATCACAGGCGCTGCTGCGAACATATCTTTTTCTGGAGGTAGTCCGCCAGGCAACGCAAAAATATTCTCCTTAGGCTTGGAGGGCATATCTCCATCTAATACGGCTGCTACTTGTAGCCCTGAATCTCGCAGGCAGGTCATTGTTGTTGCTATTGCTTCACAGTCCCCGGCACTTACGATTCGTACGCTCTGGAGAAACACCGGGTCAGAACGACGGAGCATTTCAGTTACGACAGATTGGGCACATATGTCTTCTACCAAGACGGTTAAAGCTTTATCGTGACCGAGGGTCATAATACTCGCCGCATGAGATGCGCTGAGCCCTTGCAGTTGGCGGAGGTTCCCTCCCTCCCAGTGGAAACACAGCCGTGATTTGGAGGGAAGCCCCCGCAGCAGATACTCACTATGCGTACTTATCAGAATTTGGTGTCCCCTTCTGATGGAAACATCCATTAAATAATGCCCAAGTTTATGTTGGGCACTAGGATGTAGTGAAGTCTCAGGCTCTTCGACAAGAACAAGGCTCTTATCTGGGATGGTCTCTAAGGTTTCGACAAGATAGGCGGCGCGGCCCTCCCCAAACCCCATGTGAGGCTCAGCATATGAAACCCCACCTCTGTTCATCCGCAAAACCTTCCCCGCACGCTCCCCCGACTGAAAGTCGAGAGACTCCATGCCGTCGTATTCTCTTCCAAGAATCTGGGCGGTCCAAGCACGAGTAGTCTCCGACACTGCATGTTGAGCGGTCACTGCAACCCCAGCGGCGCCGTAAATAAGAAAATCGCCTCTTTCGATTCTGGGCATATAGGCACTGCATCCCATGTAGCACACATATCTTTCTGCTCGCCTTTTATATCCCGCCCACCTATTTCGGTCCGCACCTGTGCGACGTGTGATGGTTGTCTGAGATGGTACCCGAGACTTCTGCCAGTAATGATATGTGACTCTAGCGTCATCACGATATGGAGCGGGGTCTACAGCACTAACTATGAAAAACCGACTAAAGTAGTATGTAACCCCGTTAGGAACTCTAAATCCAGCGGCTGCGAGTTGAAGGATGGTGCTCTTACCTGTCCCGTTGAGCCCGCAAAATGCTGTTATCGGGCTATGAAACTCTATCGTTGTGTTCGCGTGACTACGGAATCCACGGATTTGCATCTGTGTAAGTGCATTGCCATAATTAGCGAAGCGGTTACCAACCTCCCACTTGGCCTGTAGCGTGTCGCGAAGATCTGCCATATCTCATCCCTTTAATACTGACTGAGGTTGCGCGACGTAATGCTCAACCTTGATAATTGGTCTCCATTCCAACCGAGACGGGTTCTGCACTGCATGAAGCAACGGAACTGTAGCGCAGTTAAACACTACATAAAGCCAGTAGTCTTTCTTCAAACGCTCAGCAGTCCTGTATTCGTTTGTCGTCAGCGCAACCTCCCCAATTGCGGCACGACCCTTGACTTCGATGAAACGGACTTCGATGGCCGTGCTGGGGTCTTCGGGATGCGGCTTGCGCGAAATCAGGTCAAACCCGCGGTTGTCCTTTTCAACGCTTTCGACCTTCCAGCCGCGGGCTTCTTCGTGGGCGATGACGTGTTGAACAGCGATGCGCTCGATTTCTTCGTCGCGCACCATTGGGGCGAACTGAGCCGAGGTGCGTTCCGGGTGAGGCAGCACCCATGCGCGGCCGATGTGCTGAACATCGCCAATCATGCACTCGCGTTCCTGCTGGAGTTCCAAGCGGCGTGACTCCAGGCGTCCATTCAATTCGTCAATGCGGTCTTCGGTCTGTTTGAGATTGGCGGCGAGGGGTTGGGAGTTGTCCCCGGTTGCCTGCATTTCCAGCAACTCAGCTTGGCGCATATTCTGGCGGTGGATGAGTTCGCGCAAGCTGATTTCCAGATGCTCGGAGATGGTTTTTGTCTCGCGCACCCGCTGCGCGGTAACCTCAGTCAACATCGGCTGGAGGGCGGAATCAATAAGAAAGTGTTCTACGGCAGCATTGTCGGGCAAGGCAGCGACGGGCGGGATCGCGGTGCCCTTGGGCGCGACAGCCAGATCAAGGAGGATGGTAGGCTGCCTGACGCTCAGCGCACCGCCTTGGTCAGCCTGCACAACGAACAACCTGCGGTGCAACTGGTGGTTGCACCCATCCTTGATGGAAGCGGCGAAGAAATCCAGACGACAGGGTGTTTTACCATGCAGGTCATAGAACACGCTGCCACGATGCAGGTCCGCCAACGTCTGGTCGGTCACATCTTCACGGATACATTCAAAGAGCGGATGGCCAGGCGTGACCCATTCGAGTGTGGCGTCCTTGGTAAGCAGTGCTTTGTCGAAGACGATGTTTTTGTATTCCCGGCCCAGCTTGCCGAAGCGGGGTTCCAATCGTTCGCCGATGGTGAGCAAGGGCCGGGGCACACGCCCGACCTTGTAGATGTGTGCATCGTCTTTGACTTCGCGAAGCTGGAGCCCGGAGAGGGGCGCAGCCTCGACAAAGAAGTCTGCAATGACTTCCGGCACGAGACGACGTTCCTTGGCTTCGGCGGATTTCCCGATGATGGCGGACAGGTTCAATTCGCGCTTGGCCAACCCTTCAAGCGTCGAGTTGGTGATGTGCTCAAAGCGGCTCTTGTCCACCTCGGTCACGATCCGCTGCTTGATGATTTCCTCGGTCATCTGATTGTGGGCGTACATGTCGCGGATCATCTTTTCGAGCAGATTCGCGGGGAATACATCGCCCAGCACGTTGAAAACCTTCCCGGTACGCTGCGGGTCTAAGTCTTCTTCGATGGCTTGGATGCGTTCAAACAGCTTTTGGAGCACCCGGCCTTCACGGGTGTTGGTGGAAACGAAGTTGAAGATCAGGCAATCCTTTTCCTGTCCGTATCGATGGATACGCCCCATGCGCTGCTCCAGCCGCACGGGATTCCAAGGAATGTCATAGTTGATCATGAACCAGCAAAATTGCAGGTTGATGCCCTCGCCAGCGGCTTCGGTGGCCACGAGGACTTGTGCGGCTTCGCGGAACTCGCGTTCGGCACAGATGCGCGTGCCCGGCGTGTCGCGGTCGCCCACCTTCATGCCGCCATGGATTTGAGTAGTGGACAGCCCCCATTCCACGAGCTTGCCCAGCGGACGGCCGTCTTTACCGTCGCCCACCAGATAATCAAGCGTGTCCTTGTGCTCGGTGAAGATGAGCAGCTTCATCAGCGGGTCTTTGAAGATGCCGTGCTCGGTGATCAGTTCCTTCAACTTGGCCAGCTTGCTCTCCACCTCGGCCTTTTCCACGCGCCGGGCTTGGTCTATGAGCTTGCCCAGCAGGAAGATTTCTTCCCGGAGCGCAGCCGGATCGTAGGAGGCCACCAAGTCTTCCAGTTCGGCGATAATCTCCTGCTGCTCTTCATCGGGCAGGTCATCGAAATCTTCGGGCAGCCGCTTGTTGATCTGCTGCTTCCGATAGCCTTCGGGGTCTGCCAGGATTTTCTCCCGCTTGGCCTGCATGCGTTCCAAGCTGCGGCGCACAGCGTAGATGCTCGACGCAAAGCGCCGCTGCAACATGGCCATGGTGAAGCCCAGTGCGCGCCCACGGGCAGAGTCTTCGGCGGCGGCTTTTATGGATTGGTCTTCCACAAAGCGTGTCAACGCATCGTAGAAATCCCATTCGCTTTCGTTCCCGGTCTCGCTGAGTTTAAATTCCGTGGTCTGGACACAACGCTTGGTGAACAACGCCTTCACCTCGCCAGTGTCGGGATCGGGGAAGGTGACCAAGGCTTCCTTGACGCGGCGCAGGTAGAAAGGCGCCTCGTGATGCTTCATCGCCTCTTCCAAGCTTTTCACGTCGCCATAAACGTCACGATCCAGCAGTTCAAGGAAGAGGCAGAAGTTTTCGGGGTCGCCCTTGTGGGGCGTGGCGGTCATCAGCAGATAGTGGTCGGTCATCTGCGAGAGCGCCTCGCCCAATTGGTACGCCAGCGTCTTCCTGTCGCGACTGGCCGCGCTCATTTTGTGGGCTTCGTCCACGATGATCAAGTCCCACTGGCTGCGCAACAGGCTTTCCTTCGCGTCTTCGATGCGGGATACCCACGAAATCGAAGTGATGACCTGATTTTTGTCCTGCCAGGGGTTGCTGCCGTAGTTGGCGCGCAGAATGTCGCTGCGGACTACCTCAAAGTTCTCCCGGAACTTGTCCTTCATCTCGCGCTGCCACTGGAACGAGAGGCTGGCCGGGGTGATGATGAGCGTGCGTTTGACGAGACCGCGGACTTTCAATTCCTTCAGCAGCAAGCCCGCCATGATCGTTTTGCCCGCGCCGGGGTCATCGGCCAGCAGGAAACGGATGCGCGGCAGCCGCAGAAAATAGTCATAGACCGCCTCAAGCTGATGCGGCAGAGGGTCTACGCGGGCGATGGACAGGGAAAAGAAGGGGTCATATTCGTAGGCGAGTTGCAGCCGCATCGCCTCGATGCCCAGCCGGAAACGATGTGGGTCGCCGTCGAAAGGCTCAACATCAGGGGTGGTCTCTATCAGGGCCAGATTCTCGACCGTCAGGATGGGTTCGTACACCTTGCCGCTGTTCACGCCCTTGCCCACGAGTTTCACCCGGTCGCCCATGGGGATGATGACGATGACCTGTATCGGCTCTGGGAATATCGGACCACGCAGAACTTTGTTAGGTTTTAGTTGGTCAATTGTCATCGTGGATAGTACCTCCCGCCTCGATGACAAGCAGGGTGCATCCCCGCGCAACTTGGCGCTCATACATCCCCATACGACCGACAAGCACGTTTATTGACCGTAAATCCATGTTATTCTACCGCCTCCGAGCAGTGTATATTCCCCCATAAAAAATGTCCATCAAACAGCGTCCTCTGCTTGGTTGGGACCGTTCCAATCGATTGGGAAACACACTAGCAAGGTATCAGGCGCACGGTAGCGGCCAACAGAGGCAGATCGCACTGCCGGCGCGTCGCTCTCTCGGTGAATGCATCATCCGCCGGCGAGGGCATCGGCTTTTCATTGCCGAAAACAGTTGCCCGGGACCTCCGCATCACTTCAACGGCGGCAGCTCATCGGCAGGCACCAACACCTTGATGGAACGCGCCTGTCCCGGCGAGCGTTCGATGAACCCCTTCCGCTCCAACGTCAACACCATCTGATGGATCGTCGGCGGCGATGTCTTGAAAAACGTCTGCATGTCGAACTCGGATGGCGGGATACCATGTACCTGCGTGTACTGATGAATGAATGCCAGATACCGCCCCTGCAACCCTGAAAATCTTTCCCGTGCCTTGGTCTGCGCCTTCATCGTGCTGTTTGGGCAGAGTATCGTCAGCCACTTCCCCGCCTCAAACATGACGAGGTGCTTAGCGAAGCCTTCCCCGCTGACGAGCCATTGCTTCTTGGCGAGGCTGAGGCTCCGCGCTTGGGCTTCCTTGACGATGTCCTCAGTGAACTGCGCTACAAAGCCGCAGTCGCACTTGTACGTCGCTGGTGGAATTTCTTTCGGCATAGGCAATGTATGGGAAGGGTGGATACGCAGGGCAAGGCGGAGCCTATGCCACCGACACCGCTTCTTTGGATGAAAGTATTGTTGTGCCAGCCGATTCACCAACTTCGCTCTCCACCGTTTGTACCATGGACTTCCTGAAACCCTGCGAGCGGGGCCGGTTGGCTTCCGCTGCGGTTTGACACTTTATGCACATCGTGGCGAACGGCTGGGCATGCAGTCGCGCCTCGGCAACCAACCCGCCGCAGTCCTCGCATAAGCCATAGGTGCGCTCGTCAAGGCGACGGAACGCATCAATAATTTCGTGCAAGATGTCCTGCGTGTTGCTGACTTGCATGAAAGAAAGCTCTTGCGCAAAACTATCCGTCCCATCCTCCTCCGTGTTCTGACCGTCGCCGTCCGCCTTGCGGCCGACGCTATCACCGGATTTACCCAAACGATTGCCAGCCAGAAAGTCGATGTCATCCACCGCTATGTCATGCAACCGTTGGAGCCGTTCACGGAATTGCTTCAACTCTGCCGCAGACCATTTGAGGGTCTTGGTGGCGGCTTCAGCTTCAGGTGCTACGCTCGGCGTGGGCTTCTGGACGGCAGAACGCTTGGCGAGTTGGGTACGGGCAGGTTTTATGGGGACAACTCGTGGAGCCTTTGCCTTGACGACTTTTAGAGCCTTGTTCGGCTTCACCGGCTTGCTCGCCTTGACGGCCTTGAACGGCTTGACCGCCCGAACCGGCTTCTTTGCCTTCGCCGCCTTGACCGCCTTCCGCGCCTTCGTCTTGCTCATAAGCACTCTCCGCTGTTGCCAAGCCACGACCTGAAAGGGGCGCGAGCTAGTACCAGACGGCCCAAAGGGTGTCAATTAACTAAATACTCACAAAGAGCTAGGCTGCGAACAGACTACATTTCAACTTGCCTTGCGAAGTGCTTCCATCGCCGCTACAGACACTACGGATGCTGACGACTGAGAGAAGTTGCATGAAGTTAGTGCAGGATCTTTTGGGACCGTAAACACAATGCCTCTACGATGCCCATCACAAAGATAGTCCCTGGCGGCCAGACCGGTGCCGATCGCGGCGGACTCGAAGCCGCGCGCTGGTGCGGGTTACCCCACGGCGGCTGGTGTCCAAAGGGTCGCCTGGCCGAGGACGGTGCGATCCCCGCCACCTACGAACTGCAGGAGATGCCCACGGACGACTACCCTTCACGCACCGAGGCGAACGTCGTGGATTCCGACACCACGGCCGTCATCACGAAGGGGCGACCGACAAGGGGTTCGCTGCTGACGATCCAGCTGGCGCGCAAGCACGGCAAGCCCTGGATCCACTTCTCCATCGACAAGATGACCCGCGCCAAGATGGGTGAGGAGCTGGCGACCTGGTTGCAGGCTGAGGCAGCTACGACTACGAGGACTACCACGACCAGCCGCCCGCCTGGCGACATTCCTGCGAGTGTTACGTCTTCCACATGTCCGACACGCAGTTTGTGGCGGCGCACTACGCCGGCAGCAGCAACGGCTGGTACACCGGTCGCGGGGCGGCAGGGTTGATGGTGGTCAAGGAGCTGCAGCCGGCCAAGACCTCGAAGTGAAGTTTAGATTCAGCTGTTTGCAGGGATGGCTTTGACAGAGTGCTTCCAAGATCCAAACTCATTGGGTTTGAGTTCTGCTAACTTTCCACATCCGTGGACTTTCTGTCGACCGGGCCGACCCTACGGTCGATGCCCGTGAACGAACGCGACTCCGTGCCTTGCTCCGGCAAGGCGGAGCACCCACCAACCAGCAGGCCACAACGCCCCGCCGAGTGATCCAGAGGGCGGAAGCAGCCAGGCTTTTGGGCCGTAGTCTGCGTTATGTGGACTACATCGCCAGGCGCGGACCCGTCCGCCGCGTGAAGCTGCAGGGCCAACAGACCACACGCTGCAGGATGGTATCCGGCGTTGGACGACAGAAACCATTATACAAGTGTTTTAATTTTTCGTTCCAAATCCTGGCGCGGTATCAAATCCACCACTTGCACGACATCGGGTAATAAGCGGAAGAGCAAACGATATTCCCCGATGCGTTGCCGCATCACATCCGGGCAAGCCTGCAACCAACAAGCCCCATGAAAGGCGGCGGGATCACCCGCAGCCAACTCGCCAAGCATACACATAACTTTGCGAGATACTGCCCGGGGAGCGTTCATCAACGAGTCCTTGAATTGATGGGGGAACTCAATCAAACGAATCGGCTGGGTACCGACAGACTCATGCGGTAGCAAGCCATCATCCTCATAGTCTGCCTCCTCCTGTGTTTTATCGATTACTACAGTCCGAGCCTTCTGCTTGCGTAGCTGATCGCACTCTGTAAGGGCTTTCTGAAGATTATGGCGCATGGCATGGAGCTCATTTTTTAGCTGCCTCAATGTAGCTTCCCGCGCTGCTTTATCCCGGCGCCCCTCTGTCGGCGTATATTTGCTCACCTCCGCAACCGTTGCCAGCCTGGGCGGTGTCGTATTGATGGGAACAGGAGCCGGCGTCAATTTTTCTCGCCGCTCCTGCACCCTTTGCAGTCGATCTATCTCTGCCTTACAGCGCTGTACTTCCTGATTCTTTTCCTTATATTTGGACAGTGCGTCACGCGCGGCCTCAGCTTCGGCACTCACATCGGTAAGATCTTGAAGGGAGATCTCACCCATAATCTTGGTGAAGTGATCATCCAGCGGCAGGTTCAGCCTGTCCCCTGTCTTCAGCACATTATTCCACAGGGCCATCGTGTCCTGATCTTCAAGGTATAGCATCACACCACGTGCGACCAAAATACCGAGCGCACCGAATTGTGAATTGAGAAGATTAACGGCGAACCCGACGAGATCAGATGAGTTGTCATTTCTAACCACGGAGAGTGAATGTTCAGTGAGCAACCTCATAAGTTCAGCAGGGCGATCCTCGGCCAAAAGTAGTTCAACCCTCAAGAGGAGAGAATCTGCTGATTCTGGGTGCAACCTGAGCAGGCGTTCAACAAGATCCTTCCTCGGAATATCAGCAGCTTCGATCATGATCTTCTCTAAAAGGATTTGAAGATCCCCATCTGCACAACCCCATTTTCCCAGTGCTTCGACTGCGCGATCCAAGAGCGTTGCATTATAGAGATTGGTCAAAAAGGGTATTCGTAGTTCTGCTGCAATCTTACTCGGATCCAGGCGTGCTAATGTATGGTCGTCCAAATTTTCCAGCTGTAATTGATCTAGATAGCGTTCGGTATCCTCCCGCAGTTCCGCCCGCGTCACGCCCGTAACCTCCGATGAGTTTTGCAGCCGTTGCTGGTCCTGGATTGAACAACATTTCTTGTATTTTTTCCCGCTACCACAGGGGCATAATTTATTACGCCCGATGCGCGGCACCGCCCGACGCACGGTGATTCCAGAGACCGAGGGGCGAGACGCGGTTTCCGGCAGGCAGCTGGACACTGGCTGGCACCACTTGTTGAGAGTTCCTTCTTTTTCCTTCTCCGCAGCTTCCTCGTAGTCTGTTGAACGTTGGGGAAGACTATTAATTAAATTATGGTCTCCGCTCATGCGGGCCACCAAGTATAAAAATACTTGCTCCGTTGGAGATGCGGATGGAGCACGAGCTCTCAACCGGGTTGCTGCAATTAAGTCGCTAGACAACGTTTTACATCCGCATTGCTTTTGAGCATGCGCCGCGAGAAACAAGGCTGGGACTATTAACTCTGAGTCCGGCCGAATATTGCGAACCGCTGTCAGTAGTGGTTTGCTAACATCTCCCTGCATATGCGTCGCAAGTAACCCTAGATATGAGATATTAGGCATTAAGAACAACCCACGCTCAAGATGCCTCGCCTGTACGGCGCGCCCTGCAGAGAGCGCGGCTATAACTATGAAAATAAACTCATCTCGATCGCTTCGGGTGACTGTATCGGCAATCATGGCATCCAGTTCTCCATCATCGCCTGGAAGCATACGCGCTAAGGCGTGCATGTCGTCCTTGCAATAGCTCAAATTGCGGATAAACGCGCGAATATCAGCATTCATACAGCCCTCGTATACTATAAGATAACCATGTGATTCAGAACTTCTGAGCGGCAAAATGGAATGCGCTTCAGAGCCATGTTTCGTCGACCTGACTCCACTCAGCGTCATAGGCCCACTGATAACCACTCCTAACGTTGATAATGTCGCATCTTTGATCTGACTCGCGAAAGTCTTACTTGAGGTTCTGGGAGACCAGCTTGGTCATCTCGAACATGCTGACCTTCTTCTTGCCACCGAAGACGGCCTGCAAGGCGGCGTCCGCGTTGATCTGGGTCTTCACCTTCGCGTCCTGCAGCTTGTTCTTCTTGATGTACACCCAGAGCTGCTTGGTGAGCTCCGTGCGGGGCAAGGGTTGCGCGCCGACCACCACAGCGAGGACCTCGTTGGGCTGGACGGGCTTCAAGAACGCGGCATTGGGTTTTCGTTCGGTGGCCATATCGCTGCTCCTGTTGGGGGTTGGTCGGATCAGTTCGTCTACTTCTTCGCCTTCACAGCTTTGGTCTTGGCCTGACGGGCTTTCTTGGGCGCCGCAGGTTTGGCCTTCACGGGGCTTGGCTTCTTGGTGGGCTTCACGGCGCCTTGCGCCAAGCGCGCGAGCACTTCCTTCTTGCTCATCCCGCGCACGGCCGCCAGCGCGGCTACCTGGGACTGGCGCGGACGCACCTTGCCGCTTTCCCACTTGTAGATGGAGAGGGCGGAGACGCCCACGAGCTTGGCGTAGTCGGCGGCGGATAGACCCAGGCGCTTGCGCTGGGAGGCCAGCCCCTTGGCCGAGAAGCGTACTTTATCCGCAACGGCGGCCGGCGCCTGCGGCAAGGGCTTGAGCACTGCCTTCTCCATCACGACCGTCTGGGCTTGTAGTTTCGCCGCCTGGCGCTTCAACTCGGCGATGTCGCGGCGGTAGTGCGCCGACATCTTCTTCAAGACCTGGGTCTGGCTCCGGGCTTCCTTGCGGGCCAGCCGTGTGATTTCCTGCTTCAGTGCCGACATGATATTTGGCATGCGTTGCTCCGTTTCTATGCTTGTCCGTTCATGCTACGAACTGACAGCGTGCGCAGATTACCGGCGCCACAGGGGGCTGTCAACGTTGCGCGGATGGCCCGCAAGCTCGGCGAATGTCATGACGTTTTAGGGTCGAGCACCCCGCGAGCAGGCTCGCCATGCGTTGGGGATCTGCCGAGAGCTAGATGGGGCCGGAGCGTCCGCGCGTAACCTATGGCATCCTCTGCCCGACCTCCTTGACGCGCGGGCGCCCTTGTTCATCGCGTTACGGTCACCACGCCTTCTTCCAACCCGCCAGCCACGCGTCAGCCCGAAGGCCGGCTCACGCAAACTCAAACATTTTCCGCGGCAGCTGTACCATAAGGTCAATTTCCGGCGAAGAATCGAAAAGGTGGATCTCATTCACAAAGCGGCGCGGCATGCTAACCGCGGCTGGCTGCCGCGAGAGCACAAATGCTCGTGCACGAGGCGCCGAGCCTCAAGCTTCAGGGTGATGTGCTCCGGCGGTGAATCCGGATTGCGCGAGATTCTATCCAGTGGTGTGAAAATGCGGGCACCATAGAACCTCCAGCCGTGGCCGGACCATCTCGCCTGCGACACCTGCCTCGTTCACCGCGCTCTCGTCAACCTGCCCGCCGGCAACAGCCTCGTCGAGGAAGACAAGTCCGATCTCACCAGGGCTGTCGCCAGGGCTCAAGGCCCTGCTCGTGATGGGTCACGGTGTCGCCGACAGGATGACCGCCTCATTAGCGCGGCGCCACGAGCTTGCCATGCGGGCGGCTGAGTCCTTGCCTTGCTCCGGCAAGGTGGAGCACCCGCCATCCAGCAGGCCACCACGCCCCGCCGAGTGATCCAGATAGCGGTAGCAGCCCAGCAACTGGGGCGGAGCCTGCGCTACGTGGACCACATCGCTGGGCGCGGACTCATCCGCCGTGTAAAGATGCCGGGTCAGAAGCGCGCCATGGGAGTTCGCGTCGACGATCTTGTCGGCTCGATATTTACAATCGTGAACCATTTAGCATGACAAACACAAAGATCGGTTCTGCCCGACATTCACACGCAATCACGTTGTCTCAACTACTTCTGTGGAGCGCAGCGGAACAGCAGTCAGATGCAGTATTATGAGTCTTTTATTTTATCGCGGTATAGCCCGGATGGCTGCAACTCGCTTCTCCAGCGCCCCCGCAGCACTCTCCCGGCCGGTTGCCCGATAGAGGACAGCCATGTTCGCAAGAATCTGAGCCACATAGGGGTGATTGGGGCCAAAGGTTTTCTCTTCGGTCGCTAGCGCGCGCGTGAAGAGTTGCTCGGCTCGGACGAACTGGCCTTGGATACCGTATATCGTCGCAAGGGCGTTCAGGCACTCTGCCACAGCGGTATCAGCTGGGTCGGGGGCTTTCTCTTTGATCGCCAACTCGCGTGTGAGGAGTTGCTCGGCTTTGACGTACTGGTTTTGGACCACGCATAGCGCCGCGAGATTGTCCAGAGTCGCGGCCACATCAAGGTGATTGGCCCCCAGGGCTTTCTCCTTAATATCCAGCGACCGCGTGTAGAGTTGCTCGGCCTGAGCGTACTCACCCTTGATACGGCATAGATTCGCGAGATTGTCCAGAGTCGTGGCCACATCAAGGTGATTGGACCCCGGGGCTTTCTCCTTAATATCCAGCGACCGCGTGTAGAGTTGCTCGGCCTGAGCGTACTCGCCCTTTGCGCTATATATATCCGCGAGAGTATTCAGGTGCAGGGCCACATCGGGGTGATTGAGACCCAAGGCTTGCTCCTTAAGCCCCAGAGCCTTTTTGCAGAGTTGCTCGGCTTGGGCGTATCGGTCTCGGATAGTGTGTTCACAATCACGGTTCTCTGCATCGTTAGACAGCACCATATCGCTAACGAGTTGCTCCTTAAAACGGTCCGCCCTATCAGAAATTATTTTGGTTTTGCCTTTGTTATCCGGTGGCACAATAACGAACGCTTCTGGCACCCCGTTAATTTCACCGCCGTGAAAACGCACAAAAGAACAAAGGCGAGTAAACCGCATGCCTGTAATATTCTCCTGGAATTTCTGCCACGCGGCATCGCCTGTTAATCCCATGACTTCAATTTTGGCGATAGTGAATGCAGTCATAATAAGGTAAATACTTTCTTCGGTATCTACTTTTGTGTCCTTAGATGTTGCGTCATATTCAGGATATTCAAAGCCATACCTCAGTACGCCTGAATTATCTGGGGATCCCACTACAAGTCCGCCGCCTAGAGTCGCTATATATTTCTGAAGCTCTGTAAATTTGCCGACTTCAAGCACAAACATATCCCTCAGTTTATGCTTTTCTATATAAGTCGCCTGTATTCCCTTTAGCATCGTAATGTGAAAAGATTTCACCGCGCCCGCGTCAGTAACGCTCTCCCTTCCGGTTTTCATCGGATAAACCTCGGGATTAGCGGCCCTACCATAATCCTGCGGAACGCCGCGGCTATTAGCGGAAGTTGCCTCAAGATTGAGTAGCGCCTGGGCATCACCCTGGTCTGCCGCCTTGCGATACCATCTACGGGCTTCTTCGAAATCCTTTGGGACACCTTGGCCGTTCTGATAAGCATAACCAAGATTGCACTGCGCCTTGGCATGGCCCTGTTCCGCCGCCTTACGATACCACTCGACGGCTTCGGTATAATCTTGCGTGACACCTTGGCCGTTCGCATACGCGTAGCCAATAATGTACTGCGAGGCGGCAAGCCCCTGTCTTGCTGCCCTGCGAAACCACTTCGCGGCCTCAACGTAATCCTGCGGGACGCCGAGAACGGCATAATATGCCATACCAAGATTATGCTGCGCCTTGGCAAGGCCCTGTTCCGCCGCCTTGCGAAACCATTTCACAGCCTCGGCATTATCCTGCGGCACGCCTTCTCCATTCATATAATATGAGCCAAGAATGAACTGCGCCTCGGCATGGCCCTGTTCGGCTGCCTTGCTGAACCACTTCGCGGCCTCAGCATAATCCTGCGGGACGCCTTGGCCGATATCGTGAAAACAACCAAGAACGGCCTGTGCGGTATCAATGCCCTGTTCCGCGGCCTTGCGGAACCACTTCGCGGCCTCAGCATAATCCTGCGGAACGCCCTCGCCTAGGGCGTAGGCTGTACCTAGGCTGTTCTGCGCCTCGGCATCGCCTTGGTCTGCGGCCTTGCGAATATTTCCCAGCCCTTCTGCAGAATTGCCGCTGTGCGTATTTCCCATTGTCCGTCTCCTGTGAAAACTTTTGGGGAAACTGTACCTACGGGGCGGAAAGCTAGCAATTAAATTAGTCTTGGTCGGGGGTGGTTGCCGGAGGGCGGCGCAACCAGTGTGTTATCGAGCGTGCCTTGTGGCCGGATTCGGCCGGTATCTGGCAGGCTGACCCAGGAACCGCCGGTGCTGGGCCACTTTGGCGTTAGGTCGCCCCTGCGAGTTTCGTGCCGGGGCGGCGGAACAGGAACGGCGGCTGCGTAACCACATCGCTTTCGCGTGGGAGTCCCTGACCGATCAGCAGCAGAGCAAGGTGTCCGCCCAGTTTCGTGAGCTTAGCAGACAGGCGTGTGGGCTGGCTGGCCCCGGCGATGATCCAGGTAGTGAAACTTCGCGCCTTGCCAAAGGCGCAGGCCGTCAGCCGTGGCAAGCGCTGCTGCGCCGCTATGTGGGCCGCCAGCTAGAGCGGCGGCCGAAGTTCAGCCGGCCGCCCAGGCGGTTCCCGCAACTGGCCGGCCTAGTGCCGGGTTGGGGGCGGAGCGGCGCCAAGCCCAGGATACTGGCGGCGATCGATACTAGCGGCAGCTTGACCGACGAGATGTTGGCTGAGATTTCCGCCGAACTGGCATTGATGGCGCGGCGCTTCGACGTCACCGTCGCTGAGTGCGATACCCGCATCCACGTCGTTTATCCCTATCGGCCGATTACATCCGTACACGGCCGCGGCGGTACCGACCTTCGTCCGCCGCTCCAGCAAGAGTTTCTCCGCAAGCATAAGGCCGACCTGGTCGTGTATTTCACCGACGGCTTCGGTCCGGCACCCGCCAAACCACCGCGCATTCCCGTCATCTGGTGCCTTACGGAGGCAGGGGTAAAACCGGCGGCATGGGGCGCAGAAATCAAGATGCAGGGCGCAAAAAACCGCCCTAGCAGCTGAAATCCAGAATAAAACGACCATTTATTCCATGAAAAACAACGAAATATCGGGGCTTTTTCCGGCCGTTTCGATGCGCTTTTTGCCGGGCGCCACGAACCACTCCGTCGGTCGGCTCACACTATGAATGGAGGCAGTACATTGATAATGCATGAAATATATGAACAGTCTGGATGTTTGGAGAGGGCGTCCGGGTCCTGAAACAGTCCTTCCAAGCCAAAAGCACACACACGCACTGTGTGTGTGCTTTTGCCAGCGCGAAGACAGCAACAAGGACGGATCCGGTTAGCGCCCCGCAGCTTTGAGCTTCCAAGCACCGGTATTCCACCAGAAGTTGGCCGCGCGCGCAGTGCTGTTGCTGTTCATGAACCAGCCGCCCGTGTCGCCGCTCGGCGTCTGCCAGAGCAAGTCGCTGACGCCATCGTTATCGATGTCCGCCACGCCGCACAAGGCCCAAGGACCGGTACTGAACGGCACCGCGCCGCGGATGCTGCCATCGGGGTTGTGAGACCAGATCGCGATTTGGCCGGCGGCGTTCTGCCAGAACAGCTCGGCCTTGTGATCGCCATCCAGATCGCCCGCACCGCGCAGTTTCCACGCGCCCATATTGCCCAATTGAACTGCCGACAGGAAGTTGCCATTGGTGTCGAGCCGCCAATAAGCCGCTACGCCCGCCGGGGTCTGGAAGAACAACTGGCCGCGGCCGGTGGTACCCTCATAATCGGCGCAGGCTTTGATTTCCCAAGCGCCGATATTGAACCAGAAGCGCGCATCGCGGTAGGAGCCATCTGCGTTCATAAACCAGCCGCCGGTGTCACCACCTGCGGTTTCGAACAGCAGGTCGCTGACGCCGTCGCCATCCACGTCGCCAGCGGCCTTGAGTTTCCACCCACCGGTGTTGGCGAGGACGCGCGCGAACTGGAAGCCACCGGTGCCGTTGAGCACCCAGCTCGCCAGCAGACCGCTCGGATCCTGATAGAACATCTGCGGCACATGCTCCGCATAGGGGCACGGCGTCCACGTCACCTGGTCCACCCAGCCGGCGTTGCTGCCGGAGGCGGCGCCGGTGCTGTTCGTGTAGACCCACTTGAGCGTCACCTGGTTGGACGTACCGATGAAGCCGACGTACTGGTTCCAGTCCACGTTGCCGGAGATCTGGCTGACGAGCTGGGTTCCGATATAGAACTGGAGGTAGTTGTTCGCGGCCGAGGACACCTTCCACCAGAACATCAACGAGCCGGGCCCGTTGGTCGTGGTCTGGAACCACGTCTGCTGGCCCGCACTGATCGCACCACTCTTCAGCGCGGCCACGCCGTCGCGGGTCGTCGCGGTCTGCACCGCCCAGTTGGCATTGCCACCGGTGGTCCACGTCAGGTTGGTCGCATCCACCGCCGCCCCGATGCCCCGCGCAAAGTTCGCGGTGTAGGTGATATTGGAAGCGGGCACCGTGATGGTGCGACTGGCGTTCGTATTGCCATCATTCCACGCCGTGAGCAGCCAGCCCGACACCGGCGTCGCCGAGATAGTCACATTGCTCCCGACCTGGAAGGTTCCGCCGCCGCTGACACTGCCGCATGCGGTCGGATTGGCCCGCACCGTGACGGCCATCGGCGGAATGAACGTGGCGATATAGGTGATATTGGTCGTGGGAACCGTGATTGTCCGCGGATTGACCACGCTGTTGTCATTCCACTTGGTGAACAGCCAGCTGTTCGAGGCGCTGGCGGTCAGCGTGATATTGGATCCTGACAGATACGAACCACCACCGGTCACGCTGCCGGCGTTAGTGGGATTGGCCAGCGCTGTCACCATGCTAAGTTTGGCGAAGTTCGCGGTGCAGACCGTCGTGCCAGACGTCACACTGAACACCCAAGGATTGTTCGTGATACTGCCGTTCCAATTAATGAACAGCCAGTTGTTCGACGCCGCGGCCGTCACCGTCGCATTGGAGCCTGCAAAATACACGCCGCCGCCGCTCACACTACCGCCATTGGATGGATTGGCCGCCACGGCAATCACAGCGGCTTGCGATGAACCGGCGGAAATCACCACATTATCGAAAGTCGTAAAATGAGTGGGGGCATAGTCGTACAGGGCAACCAATCCGGATGGGAAAGTGGAGTCTGTGACGGTACAGAGGGGACTCGAAGAATTGTTAAGATAAACAGTATATTGATCGCCGATCACCGTGACCTTAAAATACTCATTATTTCCTTGGAGGCCGGGGATACTGACGTAACTAAACCCAGCGTTAACGACCCCATTGACAACTTTGTGGAAATAGATGCCATTATTCCGACCATCACTCCCGCCTATGACCATAAGTAATCCGTTTATTTGCCTGTCCACATACGAAGAACGTAGTATGATGCCGCCATCGCTGGCGTTATTTACATCGAATTCCACGGCAAAATCGGTCAAGGGCGGAGTGGGTGCGCTGGAGTACGTAAGCGGAGGATTGTCTGGCTGTTGTGCAAAATAGACGCCATTGCTTGCAAGCCAATTACCTCGCTCATTGCCCCAGTTCTTGTGCGTAGAAAAGTCATCAGAGAAAATGACGTTTCCAAATATGCTCTGTCGAAAACTTGCTGTATAGGTGATGTTCGTCGCGGGTATCGTCACCATCCGCGGATTATTCGTCACGCCATCGCTCCAACCGATGAACTGCCAACCGTTCGACGCCGTCGCGGTCAGCACATTACTGCTCCCAACCAGAAAGGTACCGCTGCCTATGACAGAGCCGCCGGCGTTCGCGTTGACGCCAGCATTGATCGTCGCCGCGGCTGCGAAGTTCGCCGTG
>Ga0118677_10006017_pt1 | contig 20833 bp, 13 predicted proteins | sample AliMusrvi5mmetaG_FD_86154 | JGI IMG/M metagenome (GOLD analysis project Ga0118677, IMG submission 86154)
GCGTAGTCCAGCGTCCCCGTCTTGAGGTCCTGGGTCATCGTGTCCGGGTTCTGGTAGATCTGGATCACGAGCTCGTCGATCGTCGGCTTGCCCTTGACCCAGTAGTCCGGGTTCCTGACCATCTTGACGTACTCGCCCTTCTTGACCTCCGTCGTCTGGAAGGGCCCGGTACCGATGATCGGCGGCTTGTTGATGTACGACGTCGTGAGGCTCGCCACCGGCACCTTGGCCCAGATGTGCTGCGGAAGGATGGGGATCCACAGGCGCAGCATGTTGGCTTTGGGCTTGGCGCAGATCATCTCGACGGCGAAGTCGCCCTGCGGCACCACCTTGACGATGTTGTTGGTGTAGCTCGTGAAGGCGGTGAGGTTGTTCTTGATGATGAGGTTGTACGTGAAGGCGACGTCGGCCGAGGTGAACGGCCGGCCGTCCTGCCATTTCACGCCCTGGCGAAGCTGGAATGTCCACGTCTTGCCGTCCGGCGACGTGGTCCAGCTCGTCGCCAGCTCAGGCCGCGGCGAGAGGTCCGGCGCGTAACCCACGAGGAAGTCGTAATTGAGGTGGAAGATCTCGTAGGACGTGCCGCTGTACCCGATGAACGGGTTGAGGTTGTCGGCGTCGAAGGTCGTGCCGAGGCGCAGCGTGAGGGGAGTCGCCGACGCGGCAGGCGACGGTGAGCCGCTGGCGCCGGGGAGCGCCGGCGTCGGGCTGCTGCTGGCGGCGATGGCGGCGCTGATGCCCCACACCAGGCCGGCGGTCGCCAGCAGTGCGGACAGGACGATGGTCGCGCGCAGGCGCCGACCTCTGCGCTCGGTGACATGGCTCATGCGTCCCCCTGTTCCCACGGACACGTGCGCGCCGCCTTCCCGGCGGCGCGCACGAAGCTGCCTTTCACGAGCGAGATGCTACATCCGGCCCTGGCGCCTGCCTAGAGCCGGGCTCACTCCTCCACGCTCCTTTGCCGGCGACCACGGATCACAAAGAAGACGACGATCAAGACGATGAGCACGCCGGCCACGACGGCGGCGATCAGCGGCGTGCTGCTGCTGCTGCTCGTCGTCACGGCGCCGGCCTTGGGGTGGATGAGCAGGAAGTTCTCGGAGCCGGCGTTGCCGTAGGGCGGGATCAGCACGTTGCCGATGACCGCCGGTGAGGCCGCGTAGCCCGCCCACTTGGCGGTGTTGAAGGCCTCCAGGTCGTTGGAATACGCGGTGACGATGTACGGCGAGTCCTGGTAGAGGATCTGCTGCATCTCATCGATGATCGCCTTGCGCGCTTTGGGGTCGATGGTGCGCGCCTGCTCGTTGAAGAGCTGGTCGTACTGCGGGTTCGAGTAGCCGCAGTCGCTCTGGTTGCCGATCTGCGCCGTCGTGAAGAAGGAGAGGATCGAGCCGGGGTCGAGATCGCTGTACCAGCCCCAGAGGAACATGTCGAAGTCGGGGTCGAGCTTGCCGCCGGTCTTGTTGTAGATCGCGTTGCTGAGGCTGCCGTCCTCCATCGTCTGCAGCGTGATCTTGAGCCCCAGCCGGCGGAACCAGCCGGTCATGAGACGGCCCACGTTCTGGCTGGTCATGGACTCGGTACGCGACCAGAGGCGCAACGTGATCGGTTTGCCCTGTTTGTCGACACGCACGCCGTTCTTGAGCGGGTAGCCGGCCGCGTCGAGCAACTGGCCCGCCTTGGCGATGTCGAAGCCGTACTTGACGTCCGCCGGCGGCTGCCAGTGCCAGTCGGGATCCTTGTAGTAGTCCGCCGTCATCACCGTCGTCGCAGGCGTGGCGTGCCCCCCGTAGGCGAGCTCGCAGATCCGGTTCTTGTCGATCGCCCAGTTGAGAGCCTGGCGGAACTTGACGTCCTTGAGCACCGGGTTGCCCTTGCTCGGGCCGATGGAGTACGTGTTGAAAGCGAGCTCGTCGAAGCCGTTCGTGCGGATGGTCCGCGCCTCGATGCCGGGCTGGCTCTTGAGCTCGCGGTACTGGGCGTCGAGGATGCCGGTGCAGCCGTCGATGGTGCCGGCCTTGAGGTCCTGCACCATGGTGTCGGCGTTGGTGTAGTAGTCGAAGAGCAGCGTGTCGATGTGCGGGCGGCCGCGCCAGTACTGGTCGTTGGCGACGAGCTTGACGTAGCTGTTCTTCTTCCACTCCACGCACTTGAAGGGGCCGGAGCTGACGTAGGGCGGCGTGTTCGGGTAGCTGGACGCCGCCGCCTTGCCCGGGATCTTGGACCACACGTGCTCGGGCACGATCGGCACGTACACGCTCAGCATGTCGGCCTTGGGCTGCGAGCACTCGATGCGGACCGTGGTGTCGTTCACGGCCACCGCCTGCTTGATGCCCTGCGTGTAGGTGGTCCAGTTGGTGAGGTTGTTCTTGATGATGTAGTTGTACGTGAAGGCGACGTCGGAGGCGGTGAGCGGCACGCCGTCGCTCCACTTGTCGCCCTTACGGATCGTGAAGGTCCACGTCTTGCCGTCGGGGCTCACCGACCAGTCGGTGGCCAGGCCGGTGGCGTCCGCACCTTTGGCGGGCGTGAGCGTGCCGTAGTGATAGCCGACCAGAGGCTCGTAGGTGAGGTTCCAGATCTCGTAGGACGACCACACGTACCCGATGAAGGGATTGAGGTTGTCCGGCTCGGTGAGGATGCCGACCTTGTAGACGACGGTGCCCCCGGAAGGCGAGGCGGCGGAGGACGGCGAGGCGCTCGAGGCGCCGGCCGCGCCGATGCCCCAGATCAGGCCGGCAGTGAGCAGCAGGCCGGCGATCAAGAGCAAGACGAGTGTCGTGCGTGGTCGTGGCCTGGTCATCTGTGCCCCCCGTTTTCGCTTTGGCCCCGGTGAGACGCCTTGACCGCCACGCCGGTACTACCGGGGCCGCGGGTGCGCGTCGGCACCATTCTGCTACGTCTCGCGGCCTGGTCAAGCACAAGAGATGGCGCCGGGCCCTTTCGGGGACCCGCCCGGCGCCCGTCCCGGAGCCTTCGCGGCGCCGACTTCACGCCTCGCCGGGCGCCCGTCCGGAGCCTGCGGGCGCCCGTCCGGAGCCTGCGGGCGCCCGTTCCGTCCGGCGTTTACACGAACATATGTTCGTGTTACAGTCGGGGTCCTCGCACGATCCGGCATCAGCCCCCACCAGGAGCAGCACATGTCCCGCGGCGGAGCCACCTCCAGCGACGAGCCGGGCCCCAACGGCCGGGCCCGCGAAGGCCGCCCGGGCCCCAACGGCCAGGCGGTCCCGGTCGCCGTGGTCTGGGACGAGCGGCAGCGCCGCCCGGTGACCTTCGTGTGGCGGCGCCGGCGCTACCAGGTCGAGCGCGTGCTCGACACGTGGGTCGTCGAGACGGGCTGGTGGAAGGACGACGGCCACATCAGCCGCTCGTACTGGCGCGTGCGCGCCGGGGGGCGCGTGGTCGACCTGCGCTACGACCGCATCGGCAAGGCCTGGGCGCTCGAGAAGGTGCTGAGTTGAGCTTCGTCCACCTGCACGCGCACACGAGCTTCTCGTTCGGCGACGGCGCCTGCCGCATCCCCGAACTGGTGGCCGCCGCCGCCGGCATGGGCATGCCGGCCCTGGCGGCCACCGACCACGAGGGCCTGTACGGCGCCGTGCGCTTCTACCAGGCCTGCAAGGCGGCCGGCATCAAGCCCATCGTCGGCGTCGAGCTCACGGTGGAGCCGGCCGTGGGGGCCGACGGCCGGCCGTGGTCGCCAGGCACCGATGCGCCGGCCAGAGCAACGGACGCTGCACCGGCGGCTCACCCGAGCCCCGACGGCCGCATCCGGCACCTCACCGGAGCGGCCACGATGCCCCCGTCGGCGGCCAACGCCGCCGGCGCCGGCGGCCACCACCTGGTGCTCCTCGCCCGTGATTACAAGGGCTGGAGCAACCTCTGCCGCATCGTCAGCGCCGCCCACCTCGAGCACCCAGGCGAGCCGCCGCTGGCCCGGCTCGCCACGCTCGCCGAGCACGGCGGCCACCTCGTCGCGCTCAGCGGCTGCCGCCGCGGCGAGGTGTGGTCGCGGCTCCTGGCCGGCGACAAGGCCGGCGCCCGCGCCGCGGCCTCCGTCTTCCGCGAGCTCTTCGGGCGCGAGTTCTACGTCGAACTGCAGCACGAACTGCTGCCCGACTCCGGCGCCTCGCTGCGCGCCCTCGACCTCCTCGCCCACGAGCTGCGCCTGCCCACGGTGGCCACCAACGACGTGCACTACACGGTCAAGGCCGACGCCGGCCTGCACGACGTGCTCGCCGCGGAGGCCGCCAACCAGCCGCTGCCCAACCCGCTGGGGCGCAAGAACGCCGAGCTCTACCTCAAGAGCCCGGCGCAGATGCGGCGCCTCTTCCAGCGCTACCCGGAGGCCTACGCCAATGCGGAGCGCATCGCCGCCCGCTGCGACCTCGATCTCGGCCTCGGGCGGCTCCTCTTCCCCGCCTACCCGCTGCCGCCCGGCGAGACCGCCTTCTCGCTGCTCTGGAAGCGCTGTTTCCGCGGCGCCGCGGAGCGGTACCGGCCGCTCACCGCCGAGGTCACGGCACGCCTCGAGCGCGAGCTCAAGGTCGTCGAGGAGCTCGGCTTCGCCGAGTACTTCCTCGCCGTGCACGACATCGTCGAGTTCGCGCGCGGCCGCGGCATCTACTACTCGGGTCGCGGCTCCGCCGGCAACAGCATCGTCAGCTACGTGCTGCGCGTCACCGACGCCGACCCCATCGCCAACGAACTGCTCTTCGAGCGCTTCCTCAACCCGGCGCGCCGCGAGATGCCGGACGTGGACATCGACTTCTGCTCGGCGCGCCGCGACGAGGTCATCCAGTTCATCTACGAGCGCTTCGGCCACGACAAGGTCGCCATGGTCGCCACCGTCAACACCGTGCGTGCGCCCTCGGCGGTGCGCATCGCCAGCCGCGCCTTCGGCTTCACGCCGGACGAGGTCAACGGCCTGTCAAAGCGCGTGCCCTGGGGCAGCGCCGCCAAGCTCGGGGAGATGCTCGCCGAGCGCCCCGAGCTCGCCGACCACGAGTTCCAAAACCCGCACTACAGCCGCCTGGTGCGCGTCGCCGAGCGTCTCTCCGGATTCCCCGCGCACCTCGGCACGCACCTCGGCGGGTTCATCCTCTCGCGCGACCCGCTCACCGACCGCGTGCCGCTGCAGTGGGCCGCCAAGGGCGTCGTGGTGGCCCAGTTCGACAAGGACGACGTGGAGGCGCTGGGCCTGGTCAAGATGGACATCCTCGCCCTCAAGATGCACTCGGCCATCGCCGAGGCCGTGCGCCGCATCGAGGCGCGCACCGGCGAGAAGGTCAGCGCCTGGGAGCTGCCGCGCGACGACCCCGAGGTCTACAAACTCATCCGCTCGGCCCGCACCGTGGGCCTCTTCCAGCTCGAGAGCTCGGGCCAGCGCAACCTCGCCACGCGCCTGCAGGAACGCGACTTCGAGGACGTCATCGCCGCCATCTCGCTCTTCCGCCCGGGGCCGCTGCAGGCCGACATGATCGCGCCGTTCATCCGCCGGCGGCACGGGCGCGAGCCGGTCACCGTGCCGCACCCGGCGATGGAGCGCGTCCTGCGCCGCACCTACGGCGTCATCGTCTACCAGGAGCAGGTCATCGAGGTGGCGGCGGCCGTGGCCGGCTTCAGCCTGGCCGAGGGCGACCTGCTGCGACGCACCATGACGCACGAGCGGTCCATGGAGGAGATGGACGAGATCGGCCGCACCTTCGTCGAGAAGGCGGTGGCGCGCGGCGTGGAACGGGGCGCCGCGGAGGAGGTCTTCCGCCAGCTCCGCGGCTTCGCCGCCTACGGCTTCAACAAGGCGCACGCCGCCTGCTTCGCCATCGTCTGCAACGCCTCGGCGTGGCTCAAGGCGCACTACCCCGCCGAGTTCTACGCCGGCATCCTCAACAACCAGCCCATGGGGTTCTACTCGCCGCGCGTGGTGCTCAACGACGCGCGGCGCTTCGGGCTGCGGGTGCTGCCGCTGGACGTGAACCTGAGCGGCGAGTGGTTCGAGGTCGAGGAGGGCGGCACGGCGCTGCGCGTGGGGCTGGGCTACGTCAAGGAGATGAGCGCCGCGGCGCGGCGAGCGATCGTGGAGGCGCGCGGAGAGCACGGCCCTGATGGCCGTTCCCGGGCGGGCGAGGGGGTCGGGGGGCCGTCGCCGGTGCCTGCGGCGCCGGCTCCGATCCCCCCCTCCTCCCCTCGCCCGCCCGTCGCGGCCTTGGGAGCCGCGCCGAGCGCAGAGCCCAGGCGATCGCCCGGCGCCGCGGCTGGGGGGCCCGGCGGGCCGGCGCAGCCTTACGTCTCGCTCGCCGACTTCGTGGGGCGCACGCGCGTGAGCCGCGAGGTCGCCGAGAACCTCGTGCGCCTCGGCGCCTTCGACGCGCTCGGCGTGCGCCGCGAGGAGCTCGTCGCCCAGGTGCCGCTGCTGTACGCCGGAGCCAGGCCGGCCGGGCGCGGGCGAGCCGGCGGCGACTCGCTCACGATGCCCGCCACGCCCGACGACGGCCTCGACCAGCCGCGCCTCGCCCTCGACGAGAAGCTGGGGCCGCTCGCCTTCCTCCCGGACTGGCCGCGGCAGCGGCGCGTGAGCATCGAGCTCGAGCTGCTCGGCCTCAACGTCAGCGCTCACCCGCTGCGCTTCGTGCGTGAGCAGATCGAGGCGCTCGGAGTCACGCCCATGGGGCGGCTCCCCGAGGTCCGCCACGGACGCCGCGTGCGCGTCGCCGGCGTGCTCGAGCGCGCCCAGATGCCCTGGATCCGCAGCGGTCACCGCACCATGTTCCTCACGCTCGAGGACGAGACCGAGCTGGGCCAAGTAGTGGTCTTCAACGACGTCTATCTCAAGTACGGGCGCGTGCTCAAGAACGCGATCTACCTGCTCGTCGAGGGCGAGCTGCAGAACGACGAGGAGCATGGTCTGGCCGTGGTCGCGCACAAGGTGATGGACCTCACGGAGGTCCTCGGCCGCAGCGAGACGTTGCCGGGTGGCGAAGGGGGAGCAGGCGAGGTACACGGCGGCGGACCCTTCTCGTACCAGCGTCCGGACGCCTGGGAGCTCCCCGCCGTGGAGCCGCGCACGCGGCCGGGGCGCACGGGCTGAGCGCCGGCCGGAGGTAGACTGCGGGCGACTCGCGCCGGCGGCGCTCCCTCTACGAGGCGAGGACGGAGAGAGCGACCGCCGCGGTCCAGAACACGGAGATGATGACGACGCCGGCCAGCCGCACCCGGTCGACCGACCTCCACGGCACACCCGCGCTCGCCGCCAGTGCGACGAGGATCAGGAGCACGGGGAAGTCCACGTACCGCTGGAACCACGTGCCGTTCGCCGCAGCGGTGACGAGCAGGCCCGCCAGGCCGGTGACCAGAATGCGGTCGGAGAGCGACCTCCAGCGCGTCGCAGCGAGGGCGACCACGGCGGCCGTTCCCACGGGCGCGAGGACCCACCAGGAGAGACTCGTGCCCAAGGGTCCCCGAAGCGACTCGCTCAGACGGCCGACGATGCCGATCCCATACGGATCTCCGCCCCCCAGGCTGCGCATCGCGTGTGCCGCCAAGGCCGCCATGCACACCGCCGCGCCGATGCCGACTGCCGTCAGCCCGCGCCGCCCAAGCTTGACCGGCAATGCCTTGAGCTCCTCCGACGGGATCACAAGCAAGCTCCAGAGCCCGACGACGGCGAGCGCCATCAAGACGTTACGCACCCGGAACTCGAGCGGCGAGGCGGCCGGTCCGACCCCTCCTCCCGCGGTAGCACCGCCCCAGTACACAACGAGGCCGGCAAGCGGGACCAGGCCGAGCGCCAGGATGAGGAGTCCAGCCGCGCGCCGGCGCGCGGACGAGGGGACCGACACAAGCGCAACGAGCGCCGGGAGGAACAGCCAAACGCTCACCTGTCTCATCAGCGTGGCGACCGCTGCGCAGGCGGCGAACACGGCGAGCCGCGAGAGCACCGGCCGGCGGACGTAGGCGAGCAACCGCTCAAGAGCCAAGGCCACGAACAGCCACGTCGGGTTGTCGGTCAGCACGCGGAACGACTCGCCGAAGAAGAACGGCGACAACGCGAGCACCAGGGACAGGGCCAGGGCGACCAGCGGCTTGGCGCCGAGCCGGTCCCGCAAGATCACGTAGGCCGTCACGCAGGTCGCCCAGGACATCATCATGACGACCAGCCTCGCCGCGGCCAACGACGTGCCGAACGGCCTCGCAAGCGTGGCGATCAGCCAATAGACGAGTGGGCCAGACCACGAGTAGTAGCCGGAAAGCAAGGGCCGCGGCCATTGCGCCGCCGCGGCGAGGACGGTTTGATAGTGCACGAGCTCGTCGTAGCCTTGGTACACCCAGAAGTCCCGACTGAGACCACGGAGCGCCAGAGCCACGGCGACGAACGGCACAGCCAGGAGCAGGCAATGGATCACACGTGACTGTGAGAGGTGGTCTCGCATCCTTCTACCGGCATCGGGGTCGATGCATGCTACAGGACAACGCTCCCAGCAGCACAGGGCGACGGGCCGTGACGGGCGCGCCGTCCCGGACGTTCCGTAGCACGCCCGACCGGGAGTCGTAGTGAGCGTGAAGACCGTGCGGCTGGACGGCGGTCGCCAGGCCACCTACGAGATCGTGGGCAGCGGCGAGCCGGCGCTCTGGTTCGAAGGCGGCCCCGGCTTCAACGCCGCCATGGGCCGCGCCGACTGCGAGCTCCTCGCCGACCGGTTCGCCTTCTACCTCGTCGACGCGCACGGCACCGGCGGCTCGACGCCGCCGGACGACCCAGCGGACTACCGGGCCGACGGCACGGCGCGCTTCTATGAGGAGGTGCGGCGCGCCCTCGGGCTGGGCTCGGTGACGGTCCTGGGCCACTCGTGGGGCGGCACCGTCTGCCTCACCTACGCGGCGCTCTTCCCGGAGGCGACGCGACGCTGCGTCGCCGTGGGCGCCTGGTCCGCTTCCAGCGTGGCCGCGAGCCCCGAGGCCGTGGCCGAGTTCGAGTGCGGGCTGGCGCGGTACGCCGGCGCGCCCTGGATCGACGAGGCCTCGCGGCTCTGGGACGACGCGGACGACCCCGGCTGGATCGCGCTGCCGGAGCCTGAGGCGCGCTACGCCCCCGTCTGGCCGTTCTACTTCGCCCATCCGGAGAGCCCAAGGGCGCAGGCGCACATCGCGCGGCTCGCGCGCGACGCGCGTTTCGGGCGCGGGTCGTGGGCGGCGACGACCAGCGTCTTCGAAGGCAACGACGAGCTGCTCGGGCTGCTGCCGTCCATCGTGGCGCCCGTCCTTCTGCTCTACGGCGAGCTCGACTTCATCTGCGGACGGGCGCACGCTCGCGCTATCGCCGGCCTTGCGCCGGGCGCCCAGCTGATCTTCCTGCCCGACTGCGGGCACATGCCGGCCTGCGAGCAGCCGGAGCTCGTTCGCGATGCGGTCCTGAACTGGATGGACGGCGCGGGCGTCTGAACGGCGGCGCGCCGCCGGCAAGCGTCAGAAGACGGCGACCTTGATCACGACTTCGTCGCCCTTGCGCAAGCGCGTGCCGCCCACCGGGTCCTGGGCGACCACGTCCCCCGGCACGGAACCGAGGCCGACGACGAGGTCGCTGTTCACGGTGAAGCCGGCGGCCTCCAGCGCCGCTTTGGCGTCGCCCTCGGAGAGCCCGACGACATCGGGCACGGGGCGGATCGGCGGCCCGGTGCTCACCCAGTACGTCACCGTGTCGCCGCGCGCGATCGTCGCACCGGGCTCGGGCGACTGCCGGTAGATCCTGCCGACGGGCACCTTGCGCGTGGCGGCGCGGCGCCGGTGGCCGCCGAGGGACTGCTGCGCGAGCACGGTCGCCGCGTCGGTGGCGTTCAACCCAGTGAGAGTGGGAGATGGGATGTGGAGCGGGCCGGTGCTCACCCACAGGTCGACGCGGGCGCCCTTGGCGAGTTTCCTGCCCGCGCTTGGCCGCTGTCGTGCGACCGTGCCGGCGTCGACGCCGTCGATCCACCCCTGATGGACGACCGGCTTGAGGCCCTGTTCGCGCACGGCGGCGACCGCGCGCGGCCTCGCGTCGCCGACGAGGTGGGGCACGCGCGGACCGGCGTTGACCACGTAGGCGTACACGGCCCAGCCGCCGGCGGCCGCCGTCAGGAGGACGAGGAGTACCGCGATCCAGAGCCACGTCCGGCGGCGGCGTGCCTGGGCCGGCCGGCCGGCAGCCGACACGGCGGCGCCGGGCGCCGCGAGACGCGTCGCTGCGGGCGTCGTCAGCGCATCCGCAACGACGACGGTAGACGGGGACGGCTCGAACACGGTGGGCGCCGGTCCCGCGCCGCGAGCGCCGTCCGGCGCGGCGGCGACGGCGCGATCGGCCACGGCAGCGCGTGGCACGGCGCCGGCTGCTCCGCCGGCCACGGCCGCTGCGCCCGCCGGCGCGCGCGGCTCCCTGCGCAGCGCGGCGGCGAACTCCGCGGCGCTCTGAAACCGGTCGTCAGGGTCCTTGCTGAGTGCCCGCATGACCGCCGCGGCCGCAAGCTCCGGCACGTCCGGCGCCAGCGAGCGCGGGTTCGGCGGTGCCGCCGAGACGTGCTGCATCGCCACGGCGATGTCACTGTCGCCGCGGAACGGGAGCTTGCCGGTGAGCATCTCGAACAGGACGACGCCGGCGCTGTACACGTCCGAGCGCTCGTCGGCCGGCCTCCCTTGCGCCTGTTCGGGCGAAAGGTACGAGGAGGTGCCCATCATGACCCCGCTGCGCGTGAGCGCGGAGCTCCCGATGCGCGCGATCCCGAAGTCTGCGACCTTGACGCGGCCGCCGCTGGCGAGCAGGACGTTGGACGACGTGATGTCGCGGTGCACGATGTCGTGCTCGTGGGCGACCTGCAGGGCCTCGAGGACGGCGAGGATCGTCGCCACCGCTTCGCCGGCAGGCAGGCGCCCGTCCCGGCGGATCCGTTGCTTGAGGCTCTCGCCGTCGACGTACTCCATGGCGATGTACGGGCGCGCGTCGGCCCCGCCGCGGTCGTAGACCGCGACGATGGCGGGGTGATTGAGCCTCGCGGCCGCCTGCGCCTCGATACGGAAGCGCTCGACGAACTCGGCGTCGGACGCCATCTCGAGCTTGAGCACCTTCACGGCGACCATGCGGCCGAGGGTCTCGTCCTCGGCCAGGTACACGTCGGCCATGCCGCCGCTGCCCAGCCGCGAGAGGACGCGGTAGCGACCGTCTATCGGCGAGGGGATCTGGGCGGCGTCGTGGCCGCTGGCGTCGTGTGTCATCGGGCGTTGCGAGGCTCGCTCCCGGGCCACCTGGGGGCCGCGGGACGGGTGAATCAGTTTAGCCGAAGGGCTGGAGCGTGTCGTCCCGGCGGCGTACGAGACCTGTGAGAGACGGAGCTAGCCGGTCGCGCGTTCGGCGACGATCTGCAGGGCCTCGAGCTCGTCCTTCTCGAACCAGTAGAGGTCGCAGAGGCCGCAGTAGTCGATCTCCACGGCGTGCTCGTAGCTGTAGTGGCGGCGCACCATCGGCGCGGCGCAGCGCGGGCATGGGATGAGGTCCACGCCGGGCCGGCCGCGGGCGAGGAGGGCGGCGCGGCGTAGCCGGTCTCCGCCGGTCGTGAGAAGGTCGGCGAGCCGTACCTGCTCCTCCGAGAACGACGCCTCGCGCCGGGCGAGGATCCTGCCCACGTCGCGCGTCGAGAGGAGCCGCCCGCCGCACGAGGCGCAGACGAGTACGTCGACACCCTCATAGTCCGCCGGCCGCAGGCCGGCACCGCAACCCGGGCAGGCCAGGGCGCCCCCGAAGGCCCCGCCGGCCTTGGCGCTGCCGGACATCCGGGCCCCCGCTGCCGTGAACCCGGCTGCCGAGGCCACCTCCACCGCCGGGGCCACGCCCGCTGAGGCCGCCGCGCCCGCCGCAGACGCAGCGCTTCCCGGCGGCGCCACCCAGTGCTCGCGCCGCGCGAACACGTCCTCGGCGGCGTCCGCCTGGCGCGCGAACTCGTTGGGCGACACGTGCGCGAGCGCGACCAGCGCGTCGACGCGCTCGCCGAGCGGCGGCCGCGCGTCGCGCCGGCCGCCGAACAGGCGCGGGAGCCGCACGCCGGCGGCACGGATGCAGAGCGGCGCCAGTCCCTCGGGGATGTAGCCGGCGCCACCTGGGTGCCTGCCGATCACGCGCAGCGCCTCGGCCAGGCTCAGCGGGTCGCGCGTATAGCGCGCCGCCGCGAGGTCGGCCTGGAGCTCGCGCTCGCGGCTCAGCGCGGCGTTGGTCACGCTGGACGCCACCTGCAGCGCCCACAGCCAGCCGCGCAGCGCCAGCGCGGCGAGCGCAACCGGTATGGCGCGGCTGCCGCCGCCGGCCAGCGCCGCCTCCTCGAGCTTGTCGCCGAGAGAGGAGTAGATGCCGAACAGCAGGCAACTGACCGTGACCGTGACGTAGGTGCCGGACAGGATGTGCGCGAACTCGTGCGCCACCACGCCCTGGAGTTGCTGCCGCGAGAGGCGCGCCAGGGCGCCTTCCGTGATGCCGATCACGCCGGCGCCGCGCAGGTCGCTGAAGGCGAACGCGTTGAGCCCCAGCGTGGGCACGACGAAGCAGTCGATGCGCGGCGCGCCGGTGGCGATGCGCATCTCCTCGACGATGTCCGACAGACGGTGGTGATACCGGTCGCCCGCGTCGAGCGGCTGGCAGTGCATCGCCGCGAGGAGTCGCGCCCGGGCGCCGACCTGCGACGACCACCAGTAGACGAGGGAGGTGGCAAGGGCAACCGCCAGGATCAGCCCGATCCCGCGCAGCGTGAACACCCACGTGAACGTGTCCACGACCGGGAAGCTCAGGAAGAACGCGAAGGTGACGATGAAGCTCGCCACCCAGGCCGAGACAAAGACGACCACGAGAAGCATGCCGAACAGCAGCCAGATGCGCCAGCGCTTCTCGCGCTCGATCGCGAAGAGGGTGCGGCGCCCCGCGGGAGTACTCATCCCGGCGCGGCTCCAGCGCCTCGGCGCCGGCCGTCCCTACTTAACACTGCGGTGGTGGTTTCAACTGCTGGCGCAGTGGTAATACTGTCGGTGCGCGGTGGAGTCCCCCTCCACACACCCCTCCTCCGCGCTGGTACGCAAGTACCACCCCATGGCTCCTTTCACAAGCCCCTCTCCCCGAGGGGCTGCCCGGAAACGGGCGCGCGACGGCGACGCTTCGGCGTCGCCGTCGCGCGTACGCGCCCGGTCGGTCCCTGGTCAATCCTTCTGGAGCAGCCCGGTGGAGAGCACGAAGTTCTCGGTGAGCTTGTGGCAGAACTTCGGGTAGTCGGGCAGGTATTTGTCGGTGTCGGCCCGGAGTTGCTCGGCCCACTCCTTGCCCTGCTCGTGGTGCTCCTTGGCGGCGTCGCGCACCCAGTGCGGCGCCAGCTCATCGTCCACCTCCGGATGGAACTGCGTCCCCCAGGCGTTGCCGCCGGCGCGGAAGACCTGCACGCCGTCGCCGCAGCGGGCGACGAGATGGGAGGTCGGCGGCAGCTTGCAAGAGTACTCGTGCCAGTTGAACGCCATGAACGGCGAGGAGATGCCGTGCAACAGCGGGTCGTCGGCGACCTTCTCGATGCTCGTCCAGCCGACCTCGGGCTTCTTGCGCTTGAAGGCGTCACCGCCGGCCGCCTCGGCGAGGAGCTGGGCCCCGAGGCAGATCCCCCAGACGGGGCCTCCTTCGTGCACGATGCGGCGGATAAGCCGCTTCTCGTCCACGAGGAACGGGTGCTCCTTGGTGTGGTGCACGTGCATGGAACCACCCATGATGATGATGCCGCTGAGCTCGTGGGGCCACTCCGGAAGTGGGTCCCCGAGGTCGAGGCGGCGCACCTCGAAGGGGACGCCGAGACGCTTGAGGGACACGGCGATGCTCGCCGGCGGATCGTCATCCTCGTGCTGGAAGATGACCAGGGGTTTCGTCGACACATGGGCTCCTTCCCGATGTCGGGGAGTATACCCCGCAGGCGCCCGCCGCCGACGCCGGCCGGCGTCGCCCGGCGGCGCGGCGGCTCCTTGCCGGGACACGTCGGGGTCTGCCACACTTGGGTCATGAGCGGCCAGATCCCCACCCACGGCGGCGCCGACGAGCACAGCGCCGCGCCCATCGTCGAGATCGTCTCGGCCGGCAACGAGGTGCTGATCGGCGACGTGCTCGACACCAACACCAACTGGCTGTGCATCAAGGTCACGGGCATGGGCGGTCTGGTGCGCCGCACGGTGATGCTGCGCGACGACATCCATGCCGTCGCCGCCGAGCTCCGCGGCGCGCTCGAGCGCCGGCCGGCCCTGGTGTTCACGGTCGGCGGGCTGGGACCGACGAGCGACGACCGCACGCTGGAGGGGGTGGCGCTCGGCCTCGGGGTCGAGCTCGAACTGCACCCCGTTGCCGAGCGCATGGTCGCCGACAAATACGTGGAGTTCCACGCCCGCGGCTATGTACCGTTCGCCGAGATGAACGAGAGCCGGCGCAAGATGGCGCGCCTGCCGGCCGGGGCGGAGCCGATCGTCAATCCGATCGGCGGGGCCCCGGCCGTGCTCTTCGAACGCGACGGTACCAGCGTCGTCTCCCTGCCGGGCGTGCCCGGCGAGCTCGAGGCGATCGTGGAGCAGTCGCTCGACCACCTCTTCGGGCGCATCTTCGGCGAAGCTCACTACGAGGAGCGCTCACTCGAGGTCGCCCTCCAGGACGAGTCGGCCATCGCCGAGATCCTGCGCCGGGCGGAGGCCGATTACCCGGCGATCTACGTGAAGTCGCGCGCCAAGGTGCTGGGCAGCACACGCGTGATCCGGGTCACCCTGTCGGCGCGCGGCGCGAGCGCCGCGGCCGTGGACGCCCTGCTGGCGCCGGCGGCGGAGCGGCTGCTGGCGCAGATCGCCGCCGCCGGCTACGGCGCGCGGCCCGAGCAGCCTTAGGCGCCGTGAAAATCCGCGAGCGAGGTCCGGCACGGGTGGCAGTAGAGGCCGTCGCGCTCCTCGACCGCTACTTCTGGGGTCTGGTCAGCCTCGTGGCGATCGCGCTGATCGTCTTCGTCTTCGGCCCCCGGCAGATGGTGCTCGCGCTCATCATCGCGGCCGCCGCCGCGGTGGCCGCGGCGGCCGTGGCTCTGATGAACTGGGGCAAGTAGCCGGGCGGCGGTCCAGTCTTCTTCCTCGCCGCCCGTTCGCCGGTTCCGCGCTACTCGTCTTCCTGGCCGCTCGTCCAGGACTCGTCGTGCCCGACCTTGCGCTGCCCGGCGACGACGCTCTCGTCGCGTCGCCGGATGCGGCGCGCGAATGCCCAGAGGAAGGCGACCACGGCGACCCCTCCGACGACGACGATCCAGCCCGGTCCGCCGCTCTGCACCGTGTACCAGGCTCCGACGACCACGATCGCGACGACGAGGACCACGAGGAGCACAAGATCGATCGGCACTCCCCCGGCCTCACGACCCGGGTGGGCTCCACGTCCCATGTGGCCTCCCTCCGCCGGGCCGCCCGTGGGGAAGGCCCGGGCAATCTCAGCTCAGATGGTCCTCGATGAAGTGCGTGTTGACGTCGCCGGCCACGAACAGCGGGTGCTCGAGCACGAGCCGGTGGAACGGGATCACCGTCTTCACGCCGTCGACGAGGAACTCCTCCAGCGCCCAGCGTGAGCGCGCGAGACACTCCTCGCGGTCGCGTCCCCAGACGATGAGCTTGCCCAGCAGGCTGTCGTAGAACGGCGGCACCATGTAGCCCTGGTAGACGTGACTGTCGAAGCGCACCCACGGCCCGCCCGGCGGCACCCACTGGGTGACGATGCCGGGCGACGGCATGAAGTCCTCGTCCGGATCCTCGGCGTTGATGCGGAACTCGATGGCGTGGCCCTCCACGCGGATGTCGTCCTGGGCAAGCGGCAGACCCTCGCCGGCGGCGATGCGGATGCCGGTCTTGACGATGTCGACGCCGGTCACCATCTCGGTGACGCAGTGCTCGACCTGGACGCGCGTGTTCATCTCCATGAAGTAGAAGCTGCCGTCCGAGTCGAGCAGGAACTCGACCGTGCCGGCGCCCTCGTAGTCTGCCGCCACGGCCGCGGCGACGGCGGCCTCGCCCATCTGCCGCCGCAGCTCCGGGCTCACGGCCGGCGAGGGCGCCTCCTCGATGAGCTTCTGGTGGCGCCGCTGGATGCTGCAGTCGCGCTCGCCGAGGTGGATGCCGTGTCCCTTGCCGTCGGCGAGCACCTGGATCTCGATGTGCCGCGGCGCCTCGATGTACTTCTCCACGTACACGGCGCCGTTGCCGAAGGCCGCCTCGGCCTCGGCCTGCGCCTGGCGGACGGCCGCCTCCAGCTCCGCGGCCTCCTTGACGATGCGGATGCCCTTGCCGCCGCCGCCGGCGGACGCCTTGACCATCACCGGCAGGCCGATCTCCCGGGCGACGGCCGCGGCCGCGGCCGCGTCCTCGATGATGCCCGGCGAGCCGGGCGTGACGGGCACGCCGGCGGCGGTCATCGTCGCCCGCGCCGCCGCCTTGTCGCCCATGAGGTCGATGGACTCCGGCGACGGGCCGATGAACTTCAGGCCCTGCTCGCGGCAGAGCCGCGAGAAGGCGGCGCGCTCGGCGAGGAAGCCGTAGCCGGGATGGACGGCGTCGGCGCCGGTCTGCAGCGCCGCCTGGATGATCGCCGGCATCACGAGGTAGCTCTGGGCCGCCGGCGCGGGGCCGATGCAGACCGCCTCGTCCGCGTAGCGCACGTGCAGGCAGTCCTCGTCGGCCTCCGAGAACACGGCCACGGAGGCGACGCCGAGCTCCTTGCAGGCGCGGATCACGCGGATGGCGATCTCGCCGCGATTGGCGATCAGGACTTTGCCGAACATGCACGCTCCTCGCAGATGTGCACGCGAGTATAGCAACCGCCCCGCGGTCGTTCCGCGCCGTGGCAACGCTTTCGGCCGCGCCGGCCTCATCTGCGGCCCGGCGATGCCGATATCGAATCCGCGAGACCGGGCAGGACTACTCACCGGGCTTCGGCCCGGCATCTCATCCTCTCTCTCAGCCGGGCCGGTCTCCTTCGTCAAATGCACGGACCGCCCGCATCCGTGTGAAGGCCCCCGCCGGCCCGGCACTTTCTCCTCATGCTGTGCGTCGCGCGAAACGCTGCGTGCCGCGGCGAACGTCGACCGCGCACGCGTTCCCGAGCGCGCGCCGGCGTCAAGCGATGCGCTACACTTGGCCCAAGCGGGCGAGCGGGAGGTCTACGTGCCGGGCAGTGCCAAGACGCGACTGGCGATCATCGACGACGACACCGATCTGCGTGACGAGCTGGTGCGCCATTTCGGGGAGCCCTACGACGTGATGGCGAGCCTCGGAGACCCCGGCACGCTGGCCGTCCTCCGCAAGAGCCCGCCGGCGGCGATCCTCCTCGACCTCGACCTCACCACGTTCGACGGCCTCGAGCTGCTGCGCCTCGTCACCACCGACCCCGACCTGCGCGGCGTCCCGGTGGTGGCACTGAGCGCCAACGGCGACTTCCCCACATTCGAGCGCGCACACCGCTTCGGCGCCGCCGAGTTCGTGACCAAGCCGTTCTCGCCGGACGAGCTCGGCGTCAAGCTCGACGACCTGGTCAGCGGCCGTACGCACCGCGCCGACGGCCGCCTGCGACTGGGCACCATGCTCGTCGCCAGCGGCCTCGTGACGAAGGCGCAGCTCGACAACGCGCTGGAGCGCCAGCGCAGCGACGGCGGCCGCCTCGGCGAGGTCCTCGTGCGCGACGGCCTCGTGACCGAGCAGGACATCGTGAACGCCGTGGCCGGCCAGATGCGCATCGGCGTGGTGGACCTCGCCATGGTCGCGCCCAGTGCCAACGCCGTCGGCCTGCTCCCGCGCGACTTCATCATCCGCCACCGCATGATGCCGCTCAGCATCGCCGAGGACGGCGGTCTGGTGCTGGCGATGACCAACCCGCTGGACGTCATCTCCATCGACGAGGTCAGCATGCGCACCAAGCGCCGCGTGGTGACGGTGATGTGCACGCAGTCGGGGTTCGACGACGCCATCGGGATCTACTTCAGCTCGCGCGGGAAGCTCAAGGAGGCACGCGAGGACGCGGGGGCCGAGGGCGGCGAGACCACCGGCGCCGCCGACGTCGACTCGTCGATCATCGAGATCGTCGACAGCCTGCTCGCCGACGCCGCCAGCATGTCTGCGTCGGACATCCATCTCGAGCCGCGCGAGGACTCACTCCTCGTCCGCTGCCGGGTGGACGGCGTGCTGCACGAACTGCGCGAGTTCCCCTCCGACCTGCAGGCCGGCATCATCAGCCGCCTCAAGATCATGGGCAACCTCAACATCGCCGACCGGCGGCTGCCGCAGGACGGGCGCACCACCTTCGAACTCTCCACTGGGCAGGCGGTCGATCTGCGCCTCGCCTCGATCCCGTCGCTGTACGGCGAGAACATCACGATCCGCATCCTCGAGTCCTCGTCACTGCCGCCCACGCTCGCCTCTCTGGGGCTGACCGGCGACAACCTGGCCCGCTATGAGAAAGCGCTGAGAACGCCCGAGGGCGGCATCATCATCGTCGGCCCTACGGGCTCGGGCAAGTCCACGACGCTGTACACGACACTCGAGCTCGTCAAGTCGCCGGAGCGCAAGGTCTACACCGTCGAGGACCCCATCGAGCGCAAGATCACGGGCATCATCCAGACCGAGGTCAAACCCATGATCGGCCTCACCTTCGCTCAGGCGCTGCGCTCGCTCGTGCGCGCCGACCCGGACGTGATCATGGTCGGCGAGATCCGCGACCTGGAGACGGCCAAGATGGCGGCCGACGCCGCGGTCACCGGGCACCAGGTGTTCAGCACGCTGCACACCAACGACGCCGCCTCGGCGGTCAACCGGCTCGTGGAGATGGGCGTGCCCCGGTACATGGTCGCGGCGGCGTGGCACTGCTTCCTCGCCCAGCGTCTCGTACGCCGCCTCTGCCCGCACTGCCGTAAGCCCGAGACGATGACAGCCGAGCGCTGGGTCGAGCTCGGTCTGGGCGAGGCGCCGCGGAAGAGGATCAAGGTCTACGACCCCGTCGGCTGCACGAAGTGCTTCGGCACGGGGTACCGCGGGCGCGTCGGCCTCTACGAGGTGCTCGTCATCGACGACGACCTGCGCGACCTCATCGCCACGGGCGGCTCGGTCCAGGATATCCAGCGCCTGGCGCGCGAACGAGGCGTCGCCTCGCTGCGTGACGACGCCATCGCCAAGGTCCTGGACGGGGCCACCAGCTACCTCGAGCTTCTACGGGTCACGGTCTAGCTCGGGCCTAGACGGCTGTTCTATGCGGGACGGGGGCGAGACACCGATGCATGAGGCAGGAGATCGGAAGAAAGCTGAGAGAGACTCTTCCCGAGTGTCCTACCTTTGGCCGGCGGCGCGTAGCGGGGGCTCGCACCGCCGGCCGAACACCGTGTGGACCCCAGACTCAAGCCCGGACGGGACGGACGCTCCTCGTCCGGGTGCGCGCAGACGTGGATGCCTGGAGCGCGGGCGCACGCACCGGACCGGAGGCAGCGGGGCAGATGCGCCTCGCGGATCCTGAAGTGACGCGACCTTCGTCGGGCGGCTTCGACGCGCTCAGCCACGTCGTCCTGGCGGTCAACCAGGCGGAGGATCTGCAGGCGGCGATGCGCGAGGTCCTGCAAGCGACCCTGCGCACCATGGACTTCGACGGCGGCGGCATCTACGTAATCGATCACGAGACCCGCACCGCGCACGTCCGCTACCACGAGGGGCTCCCGCCGGACCTGCTCGAAGAGGTCGAACACGTGAGCGTGGACGCGCCGCCGTACAAAGGGCTCTTCGTCGACCAGCAGCCGCTCTTTCTCGAGCACTACGAGGGGCTGCAGCCGGAGCGAGCCCTGCGTTGGGGGATCATGTCCATGGCGAGCGTGCCGCTCCTTTCGCGCGGCGAGACGGTCGGAGCGCTCAACGTCGCCAGCCGGCGACGCCACGGCTTCTCCCAGGAGGAGCGGGACCTGCTCGTGACCATCGGCCGCGAGGCCGGCTTCGCCGTCTCGCGGGCTCAGGCCGACGAGCGCGTGCGGGCCAGTGAGGCCAATCTCGCGCAGTTCTTCGCCAGCAGCCGGGACATGCTCCTCGTCGTCGACGAGAGCGGGCGGATCCTGGCCGCCAACCCGGCGGTCGAGAGTCACCTGGGGTACACGGCCGAGGCGCTCCGCGACATGACCGTCTACGAACTGCACCCGCCCGAGCTGCGCGCCGAGGTGGAGCGGGCGACGGCGGACATGCTCGCCGGCGCGGCCACTGTGGGCACCCTCCCGCTCCTGGCACGCGACGGGCACAAGGTCCCCGCCGAGACGCGCGTGAGCCGCGGCACCTGGGGCGGACGGCCGGCGATCTTCGCCTCCGTGCGCGACGTCAGCACCGAGAAGCTGCTGCGCGCCACCATACAGACGCTCGCCGCCGCCGGTTCGGCGCGTGACCGGGCCACGGCCGAGCACGAGCGCCGCGTGGCGCGGCTCGCCGAGCTCATCGCCGTGGAGATGGGCCTGCCGGACGACCGCGTGGCGATGGTGACGCTGGCCGCCTCCGTGCACGACATCGGCAAGGCGGCCCTCCCGCCAGGGCGGCCCAACGTCGGCGATGCCGACGCCGCCCTGCGCATGCACCCCGAGGTGGGCCAGCAGATCCTGCGACCGCTGGAGGACCTCGGACCCATCCCGACCATCGTCCGCCAGCACCACGAACGCCCGGACGGCGGCGGCTACCCGGACGGCCTGCGCGGCGAGGAGATCCTCCTCGAGGCGCGCATCGTGGCCGTCGCGGATCTGGTGGAGCACCTCGTCCCGGCGGGCGCCGCCGG
>Ga0118677_10006018_pt1 | contig 20831 bp, 9 predicted proteins | sample AliMusrvi5mmetaG_FD_86154 | JGI IMG/M metagenome (GOLD analysis project Ga0118677, IMG submission 86154)
ACACTTGCTTGGCGAAAAATTCTGTTGTCGGCGATGGAGTTTCATACATGCCCAGTTTTGTGTTCCATCGAAGATGAGCATAGTTGTCGAGCGGAACCAGATGCGCGTCGCTGGGAATCACGGACGCAGCGAAATATTTCTGGCCTAGGTCTTGAAGAGTCGCAGTGTCTCCATTGACGAATGCCGATTCTGTCGTCCAGAGCAGGTGAGTCCGATTTCCGGCCACTACTTTCCAACTGAGTAGCGCCGTCGGCTCTAGGAGCAACCGGATACCTACGGTTTTGCCGTTGGGAAGGGTAAAGCGCAGTCCGTGATCCGGATCGGGCTTGAGATTTGAGATCCAAAGCGCACCGTCGCGATGATCCGCGTTTGCGCCGGTGAGTTTGAGGCCGGGAGCGTCGTCGACAACGAGATCGACTGGTATATTGGCCACTTCGAAAAAGGCGTAGACGGGCGCATCTTTGGTGCCAAGGATGGCGAGAGGTTGGGCGGTGGCGAAGCGGAGGTGCAGGCCGCCGAGGTCCATATTGAAGGGCCATACGAAGTAAGCGTCGGCGGGCAGCGTGATGGGCTTGCTGGGAAGGGTTACAGATTTGTCGCCGGGAAGCTTGATGGTGACCTGGAAGTTATCGTGCGCGGGCATGGCGTACTCACGCACATGATTGTTAACGAAGAGGAAGCCGCTGGAGCCTTGTGTGCGGGCGGCGACGCGAGGGACAGAAAAATCGTCTGGGCCGGAGGGAACTATATCCGGGCGGCGCGGCTGCATGGGTGCAAGTACGGAACCAAAGTCGTTGAGAAAATAGTTCCAGAGCTTCAGCTTCAGCAGGCTCTCGCGCTCGTCGCCAAACTCGCCGATCGGTGCCTGGAAGTCATAGGTCTTCTGAGGCAGGTCGTTGTCGTAGTGAGTAGCCAGCGACTCCTGCAATGTGGTGAGCTTGCCGTCGGGGTTCTCGCCGCCATGAAACATATAGCTGCCGTAGAGATTGACACCGGAGCCAAGCATTACGGGCATCATGGCTGCGATGTCGTCGGCTGTGATGATGGGCCGGCGATGGTAGGTCACCTGCATTCCGCCACCCATCTCCGCGGTGATAAAAGGCGTATCCGGAGCAGGGCGTGCGGCATTTCCAGTGGGAACCGGCCCGCCGACTGCTCCCATGTTGCCTGTAACGCTGCGGCCCAGACGGAAGGTGTAGACCCCGTTGGGCGGCAGCTTTTGGATGGAGGCGTCCCACGGCGCATCCGGGTAGCCACCATCCACCGGCAGCACTTCGCCCTTCGGCACCGCCGCGCCGTCCCAACTCGTTTCGGTGTAGAACGGCACACGCAGGCCGGCATCACGCGCCATCTGCTTCAACCGCAGAATGTGCTGCGTGCCGCACAAGGCGCATCGCTTGTTGTACTCATTCTCCAGTTGTATCCCGATCACCGGGCCGCCTTCACTCCACATCAGGCCCTTCAACTGTTCGCCGATCTGCTTGTAGTAGAGATCGACATAGCTCAGATATGCCGGATCGTTCGAACGTTGCTGCGTGGTCTTGGCCAGCAGCCAGTCTGGAAATCCTCCGTTGCGCACTTCCGCGTGCGACCACGGGCCGATGCGCGGCACCACGTACATTCCATGTTTGGCGCAGAGCTGGACGAAGTGACGCAGGTCCTTCTGCCCGGTCCACTCCCACTGGCCCTCCACCTCCTCATGGTGAATCCAGATAATGTAGGCGGCGATGATCTGCACGCCTGCGCTCTTCATCTTCAGGATTTCTGTTTCCCACTCGGCCTCAGGCACGCGGGAGTAATGTATCTCGCCCATGACGGGTAGCCAGGGCTTGCCGTCGAGCGTGAGGTACTGCGTGTTGAGGCCGAGGGTATGACCTTCGGGAGATTGCGCCTCGGCGGAGATGTAGGTGTAGTTTGCGGGTGCGGGCACATCGGTCATGGGCGACGAAGCGTCGATGAACAGAGGATGCACCGCACCGCTCTGCGCCAGGAGTGTGCCTGCGAACACCATCCATGCAAATCCCATGGCAAGCAGTCGGATGTGCGTCCGATGCTGACGATGCTGAGGCAAAAAACTCAACTCAATCATGCCAGCCATGCTCTCAGGTATCCTGTAGTGTCGCAAGTGCGATCTCCAAACTGTCTGCTGCCTCCCATGACATTGTCTTGACAATGTTCGCCACGCAAATCTAGGGTTTGTTGGCAATCTGTTTCTTTACTGAAACAGATTCAGCCTTCTGCTCCTCAGGAGCACTTTATTATGTCAATCAAGAATGCATCGACTGTGTGCCAGGCCACGTGTCTGGCTATTTGTTCAGTGCTGGCCCTGTTCGCGCAAGCGCCGCCTGCAACACCTACGGCACCCCCAGCTGCCAAGCCTGCCGCAGCCGTGATCGCAGGGATTCCGGTGAACTACGATGAATCGAAGGTGGGCACCTACACGCTGCCCGATCCTCTGAAGATGAATAATGGCAAAGCGGTGCGCGACGCGAAGACGTGGAACGAACAGCGGCGTCCGCAGATCGTCCAGCTCTTCGAGACGCAACAGTATGGCGTAGCGCCGGGCCGGCCCGCCGGCGAGAGCTTCGATGCCGTTGACAAGGGAACGCCTGCATTCAACGGTAAGGCCATTCGCAAGCAGGTGACGATCCATCTGTCGAAGAATACGAGCTGGCCGGAGATTCACCTGGTGGTCTATCTGCCAGCGGCGGCAAAGAAGCCGGTGCCCATCCTCCTGAACATCAGCTTCGGTCCCATGCAAAGTGCTGTGAACGACCCCGGTATTACACCCCAGATGGTGTGGGACCTGAAGACCTATACCAAGGTGATGCCGCCCGCTGTGAGCGCGATCTTCAGCATTGGACGGATTCCGGTGGAGAAATTCATGGACGCGGGAATCGGCATTGCCACCTTCGACTATGGCAATATCGATCCCGACACGCCGACGGGATTTCCCTATGGCATTCGCGCACAGTTCATGAAATCCGGGCAGACCGGCGAGGATGATCGCGCGCCCGAGTCCTGGGGATCGATCTCAGCATGGGCCTGGGGCCTCAGCCGTGTCGAGGACTACTTTGAGACGGACAAGAACATCGATGCAAAGCGCGTCGCGATTCATGGCGTCTCGCGCCTGGGCAAGACCGTGATGTGGGCCGGCGCGCACGACCAGCGCTTCGCGGCGGTGATTGCAAGCTGCTCCGGGGAGGGAGGCGCAGCGCTCAGCCACCGAGACTATGGCGAGACCATTGCGCACCTGATGGCACCTTCGCGCTACCCGTACCAGTTCGCGGCCAACTACGCCAAGTACGGCGGCTTTCCCGATACCGCGCCCATGGATGCAAATCTGCTGGTGGCGCTGATTGCTCCACGCCCGCTGTTGCTGCAGACCGGCAGCAGCGATACCTGGTCCGATCCCAAGGGCGAGTTCCTCTCCGCAGTCGCTGCCGGGCCGGTATACAAGTTGCTGGGCAAACAGGACCTGGGCACGGATGTGTGGCCCGCCGCCAAGACGCCCATCTTCACAAACGGCCTCAACTACTACATGCACGAGGGCGGCCACGGCATGGTGCCCACAGACTGGGACATCTATATCCAGTTTCTGACGACGCATCTTCGCCCGGAGCAGTAGACCGCGCACTTTGCATGGCTGTGACAGGGCAACTCGAATAGTTACTGCGAGAACGCCTGAGAGGGACTTATGACTTATACGCGCAAGATAATTTCGTTATGCATTGTTGCGGCGGCCGCGCTCGCCGTTAGCAGTATGTGCCGTGCGCAGGGCGCTCCTGACTCCGCCACTAGGGTTACCCAGTCGCAAGACCCGCTGGCACAGGGATTTCTGGCACCGCCCGATTCCGCCAAGCCGCGCACCTGGTGGCACTGGACCAACGGCAACGTCACCGAGAGCGGCATCACCAAGGACCTGCAGTGGATGCAGCGCGCCGGAATCGGCGGCTTCCAGCTAGTCGATGTGGCGCAGGGCAACGGCCAGGTGGTGGAACCGAAGATCAACTTCGGCACCGAGGAGTGGTACCACGCGGTGCTGCACTCCGCTCAACTCGCCAAACAACTTGACCTGGAGATGTCCATATTCAGTTGCGCGGGTTGGAGCGAGGCCGGCGGCCCGTGGGTAACGCCGGAGATGGCGATGAAGCGGCTGGTGTGGAGCGAGACCGATGTGGCCGGGCCAATCCAGTTCTCCAACAAACTGGCCGAACCGCCTTCGAAGGAAGGATCGGTGCGGGATTCGACCGCAGGTGGAACACCTAGCGATCCGCCCTTCTACCGCGACAGCGCGGTAATTGCGTATCGCACGCCGGCGGAAGAGATGCCGATGGCGATGCTGCATCCGAAGGTGACGACGAGCGGCGGGCCGATTGATGGCGCGGCGTTGACGGATGACAGCCTGAATACATCGGTGACGATTTCCCCCGCGAAAGAAGGCGGGCCAGCGTGGCTACAGTACGAGTTTGAGAAACCGTATACTGCGCGCGCGCTGTCGCTGGGAGTGCGGGGACTAATCCCGATCGGGAAGATTCTGGCGAGCGATGACGGCGCAGTGTGGCGGGAGATTCTGGCGACTCCGGGGCCGCAGGGATATCACGGCGCGTCTATCCGCACTTTCGCCTTCCCCGCAGTCACGGCAAAGTTCTTGCGCATCGAGTTCGACCGCCGGGGTCTGTCGCCGGCGGAGGTGATCCACGGCGAAGACGATGCGGCACCGCCGCGCGGAGGTTTCGCTGCTGGGCCTCCGAGCTATGTCGTCAGCGAGGCGATCTTCTACTCGGATGCGCGCGTCAATCGCTGGGAAGACAAGGGAGCATTCGGCAGTCTGATGGATGTATATGACGTTGTACCCACGCCGGACGCGCCTTCCGCGGCAGAGATATCGCGCGGTGACATCCTCGACCTCACCAGCAAGATGGACAAGGACGGCACGCTGCACTGGAATGCGCCCGCGGGCCGCTGGACAATTCTGCGCATGGGCTACTCGCTGACCGGCGCGCGGAACCGTCCCTCCGTTCCGGCGGGAAGCGGGCTTGAGGTGGACAAGCTCAGCTCGAAGTATGTACAGCAGTACTTCGCGGGATACATGAACCCGATGCAGCAGCACCTCGGCAATCTGATCGGCTCCACTGTCCAGTACATGACCATGGACAGTTGGGAGGCCGGGATGCAGAACTGGACCGACCAGATGATCCCTGAGTTCCAGCAGCGACGCGGCTACGACCCCACGCCATATCTGCCGGTGCTGGCTGGGCGCGTGGTACAGAACGCGGACGTCAGCGACCGCTTCCTGTGGGACTTCCGCCGTACCCTGGCCGATCTGTACGCCGGCGACTTTTACGGAACCATGGACAACGAACTGCACAAGCTTGGCATGAAGGCATACTCCGAGGCCTCCGGCGTTGCGCTGGAGATTCCCGAAGATACGCTGCTGAACAAAAGCCATATCGATATACCGATGGCTGAGTTCTGGGTGCGTGCGCTGCACCCCGAGTCCATGTACTACGTGGATGTGCGCGGAGCAGCCTCCGCCGCGCATGTTTATGGCAAGCCGCTGGTGGCCACGGAATCGTTCACCGGTGGAGGATATGAATCGCCCTACACATTGAAGAAGATTGCGGATTACTGGTTCACCCAGGGCGTCAATCGGCTGGTGTTCCATACATCGGCGGAGCAGCCGCTGGACACCAAGCCGGGCAACATCATGGTCGGCACCCACATCAATCGCAACATTACTTGGGCCGAACTGGCCAAGCCGTTCATGACCTATGTGGCGCGCGTCTCGTACATGCTGCAGCAGGGAAGTCCGGTGGCCGACCTCGCCTATCTGCTGCCCGAAGGCGCGCCATCCACCATGCCTTTCTGGGGCGACGGCCTGCAACCCGCGCCGCCCGCGGGATACGACTATGACCTCATCAACACTGACATTCTGCTCCACCACATTAGTGTTGCGGCAGACGGCCGCATCCACGTTGCGGGCAGTGCCGAGATGCCCGATGGTATGAGCTACCGCGTGTTGGTGCTGCCGCCAACCACGCTGATGACGCCGGATGTCCTGCACAAGCTGCACGATCTTGTTGCGGCGGGAGCCACGATTGCCGGCCCGCGTCCCACAACCTCCCCAAGCTTGCTGCACTATCCGGTCGCCGACTCCGAAGTCCATTCGCTTGCCACCGATCTATGGGGTGACGTGGACGGCGTCACGCTCAACCAGCACGCCTTTGGCAAGGGCATGACGTACTGGGGCATCACACTGAACGAGGTGCTCGCGCGCCTGAAAACACCAGCGGACTTTGCGTCGAGCGGATCGCTGGACAATCCACCGGCCTGGGTGCATCGCCATACGCCAGACGCGGAGATCTACTTCGTCGCCAACCAGGCCGACGCGCCCGTGCATCTCGACGTTCGCTTCCGCATCGGTGGAAAAGATGTACAGATATGGCGGCCGATGGATGCCGCGATGACCGCTGGCAAGAGCAGCAATGTCACTGGTTATACCACCGTCGCTCGCATCGACCAACGCACCGGAAATCGCCAGCCGGGCATTCAGCCCGCGTTGTATGCGACGCAGTCCGGCTTCACTTTTGTGCCGCTCGATCTCGCAGAACGCGAGTCGGTATTCGTGATTTTTCGTAATGCTGCGCCAGCGCCTTCGCGAACAGCAATTGCGCCTGTCGAGACGAAGCTGACGGCGTTCAGAGGCCCGTGGACACTCACGTTTCCGCCGAACTGGGGTGCGCCGGCAAGCGTGCAGATGCCTCAGCTCGCCTCTTGGACAGACAGCGCGGATGCCGGCATGAAATATTTCTCCGGTACCGCGACCTACACCAAGACCGTACAGGCGCCAGCTTCGTGGTTCAAGCCTGGGCAGCACATCTGGATCGATCTGGGCAAGGTGCGCGACATCGCCGAGGTGAAGGTAAACGGCAAGTCCGTAGGAATAACCTGGGCCCCGCCGTATCGCGTCGATGTGACCGCAGCTCTGAAACCGGGCACGAACAAGCTCGAGATCGCAGTGACGAATGAGTGGACCAATCGGCAGATCGGCGACCGCCTACTGGCCGTGGAGAAACGCGTGCTCGCGCAACCAGGAGTCCCCGGCGCTCCTGCTCCTCCAACCGCCTTCGGCTTCGCTCCGCAGACGCCGTCGGAGTCGGGATTGCTGGGCAACGTAACCTTGTTTGCGGTGCGAAATCCCTAGTGTTTTAGCATACTGCGCAAACCATCCGGATAAAATAGAGAGGTGCCACTGCGCTACGCACTCAATGCATTTCTGAGTCAATCTCCAGCCAGGCGCAGGTCGCTGCTACTTGACCATACCAGCATCAGTGTTACTATAAAGCGCTCGACAACTCCCGTGTGAGTCGAGTTGGCGATCTTTATACTTTCTTGATTTCGGGGATTCGCAATGGCAGTCACCATGAAAGACATAGCGCAGGCGTTGGGTGTCTCCGTGGTAACGGTCTCCAAGGTGATGCGCGATCACACGGACATTGGCCCCCAGACGCGCAAGCGCGTGCTGGCCAAAGCCGAGGAGTTGAGTTACAGGCCGAACCTGACGGCGCGCAGCCTGGTCACCGGGGAAAGCCGCCAGGTGGGAGTCATTGTGCCCACGTTGTTGCATCCGTTTTTTGCCTATGTGCTGGAAGCACTCTCTGCCACCATGAAGGACGACGGCTATGCCGTCATGATCTCTTCCTCCATGGAGGACCCCGGGATGGAAGATGCCGCGATCGAACAACTCCTGGGCCATCGCATGGATGGATTGATCGTTGCATCCTGTAGCACATCTCCAGCAAAATTCCAGCAACTTGCGCAGCAGGGCATTCCGTTCGTTCTCATCGATCGTTACTTCCCCGGCTTCCGAACCAACTATGTCGGCGTGGACGATCGCGTTGTGGGCCGGGTGGCGACCGAGCACCTGATTGCCATGGGATGCAAGCGGATCGCGCATATTCGCGGCCTGGAGTTCACCACCGGCGTGGGCCGCTTCGAAGGCTACAGGCAGGCCCTGGAGAAGCACCGTATGCGACTAAACCCCGACCTTGTGAGCCCCTATATGACCGCGGACGGACTGGACTGGCAGCAGAGTTTCGTCGCCATGCACAACCTGCTCGCCGGAAAGCCTCCCGATGGTGTCTTCTGCTACAACGATCCAACGGCGATCGCCGCGATCGATGTAGTACTCCAGGCAGGCTTGCGCATTCCTGAGGACATCGCCTTCATCGGTTGCGACAACCTGCACTACGACGGCAGCCTGAAGGCGCCTCTTTCCAGCATGGACCACCACAGCAGCGAGATTGGCGTGCGTGCAGCCAAAATGCTGTTGCGCGTGTTGAAGGACAAGGCCGCCAAGACCAGCCGGCGCGTGGTGCTACAGCCTTCGCTGGTGATTCGCGAGTCTTCCCTGCGCAACGGATCTAAGAATGGCCGCATTTCTAACAAATAGCTTTACCGTTTTGCCCCTCCACCGCATACTCCCCCTTTTACACGCTCTGGTTCGCGGAGCTATACGATTGAAAACATTGAAATAGTTATCGATAAAGTTAGCGATGCGTTTTTTGCTTGACAGGGCAAACTTCACGAGATTACAAGAATACAGTCACAAAAAAATAACACGGGGCCCCCCGTGGAACAGGCGCTCGCAGGTCCTCTGCGTTGCCCTTCCACAACATTCAGTTGGAGGTATCATCATGCGGCAGTTGATAACTTGCCTCGTCCAAGCCACGCGTGTGCGTCTCTCTCTCCTGGCTGTGCTGGTTCTGCTTCTCAGCGCGCATCCAGCCGCCTTGCAAGCGCAGACCGCCGGTGAAGGCACCATCACGGGTACGGTGACGGACAGCACGGGTGCTGTCGTAGGCAATGCCAAGGTCACGGCGACCAACGCCGCTACCAATGTATCCACCAGCCGAACCACGTCTTCGGCCGGGTTATACACCATTGCTCCCCTACAGCCAGGCATCTATACGGTGACCGTGGAGGCCCAGGGATTCAAGACGTTGAAGCAGCAGAATCTCGATGTCGTCGGACTGGCTCAACTGGGCTTCAACCCGTCCCTGTCGGTCGGCACCACTTCCGAGACCGTCGACGTAACCACCGCCCCGCCTGTGCTGGACACCGATAGCGCAATCCTGGGCGCGGTGATGGAGAACCAGGTTTACTCCAATCTGCCTCTCTTTCAATCGACGACGCAGCAGCGCGATCCAACCGCCTTTGCCACTCTGGTTCCCGGCGCCCAGGGTGGTTCGCGCACGCCCGTCATTGGCGGCACGTCAAACTACAACGGATATCTTTACATGGACGGAGTGCCGTCGGAGACCATCAACCAGCAGGGCGACAACCGCACCGTCGCGCTGAATATGAGCCCGGAAGCCGTCGATCAGTTTCAGGTGAACACCAGCGTTCCTCCGGCGGAGTACATGGGTGCCGGTTCCATGAACTTCACCATGAAGTCGGGCGGATTGAAGTTTCACGGCCAGGCGTCGGGTTTCTTCCGCAATACCGCTTTCGAAGCGTGGTCCTTCTCGCAAAAAGCAGTAACCGTCAAGAACTCCGTTGGGGCAAACGTACCCGCGCCCAAGAATCCCGAACATCCCAGTGAGATATCCGTTTCGGTTGGCGGATTTGTTCCCCATACGGCGCACAAGGTCTTCTTCTTCGTCGCGTACGACCGGTACCACTCTCGCTTTGGACAGAATCCGTCACTCACCACCATTCCCAGCACCTTGATGATGAATGGCGACTTCACGGAGTTCAAAGGATCGCCTGGAACCGGAATAACCGGCAACACAGGCAATGCGGCATTTCTGTTCGATCCGACGACCAACAATTGCGTGGGCAGCGTCTGCACGCGACAGCCTTTCCAGGGTCAGAAGAACGGTGTACCAACCAACAACGTGATCCCGGCCGGCGATATTTCGCCGATCACGCAGAAGATGGAATCGTTCATGCCCAACTACAACAATGCGACGGCCGCCAATTACAACTCCGCGACCATTTCTAATAACTACCTCAGCACCGGCATCGGCGGACGCGATAGTCACCTCTACGACTTTCGCGTGGACATCGACATCAGTCCTAAGAATCGGGTCTCCGTGGTTGGAGCGATGGGGCAATTTGTGTATGCCAACAACTTCAGCGCGCCGTATCTTCCCCCTCCCTATGTGATTGGCGATTATGCAACCATCGTTCCCAAACAGTTCGATATTGAGGACACCTATACCATCTCGTCGCATATGACCAATCAGTTTAAGTGGGGCTATACGCGGTTCTACATGCCCATCACCAGTGCCAGCGATACTTCGCATGGCTATGGCAGCACTACGCAGACCATCGGTGCATTTGGTGTCACCAATCTGCCGGGCGGGCAAGCGAACACGGAGTTTCCCGACGTGACGTTCGGCACCTCCAAGGCCGCAGCCACGGCCCCCAATCAATGGGGACCCAATGGCAATCAGCATTCAACGCAACTCACTATCCCAAATAACTATTCTCTCGTCGACAACGTACAGTGGCTCAAAAACAAGCACCTCGTCACCTTCGGCATCACCTATCAGTTTCAGGGACTGAACAATGCCAATCCGGGCACCTATACCGGCGTTCTCACCCTGCCTTTCAATCAGTCCCCAACCGCCAACTACTCGGCTGGATCGAGCAATATCGATCTTTCGGCCACGGGCTATGGCTATGCCAGCTTCCTGCTGGGCGCGGTGGATCCGGTTACCCTTCCCCTGCAGAATGTGGCCACCATCTATAGCCGCATCAAGGCAGTTGCTCCCTTTGTAGAGGACAGCTTTAAGGTGAACTCGAAGCTGGTGATCGATTACGGTCTTCGTTTCGACTACCTGCCGCCACTGCACGAGAAGTTCAACCACTTCACCTATCTGAATCCGACACTCACCAATACGGCCACCGGAACGCCGGGAGCGCTGGAGTTTGCCGGCAACTACGGCGGGTCGGCGGTAAGCTGCGGCTGCAAGACCCCGATCAATACCTATTGGAAGAACTGGGGACCCAGGCTTGGCATCAACTATTCGTTCGACAACAAAACGGTATTTCGTGGTGCCATCGCCATAGTGTACTCGCAGGGCGGAGGTACGGGCGGCGGGCGCGTCAGCGGCAACGGCGGATCCAATGGCGCTGCCCAGGCCCTCGGATTCAATACCACCGCCGCATCGAATCCAGACACCACCTCCGGTGTCAATGCTGGTCCATCCTTCTGGTTGAGCAGTAACAGTACCTATCTGGGAGCCACCGCCAACACATCGCTCTTCGGCCCCGGCTATGCCTATCCGGCTGCGCCTACTCCTGGGGCTGCAAGCCAGATACTAAATGCCGGTAACTATCTCAACTCCAGCAATGCGGTGGTGAATGCCTCCTCCATGGGGTACATGGACCCGTACTTTGCTGGACGCGCCCCGATGTACACCTTCTGGAACATTGGATTTGAGCGGTCCATCACCAAGGACATGACGCTGCAGGTCAACTACGCCGGGGACGAGTCGCATCACGCCTTCGATGGCAACTCGCAGAACGCGCGTGGATACTGGAACAATCAATTGAATCCCATCTACCTTGCCGCTCTCGGTCCAGTCAACGGCACGAACTCCACAGGTGGCACCGTTTCGCTCCTGACGGCTCCGGCAACCTCGGCGAATATAGCGATTCTCAATACCGCCATGCCCGGTGCGCCGAACCCGGCGTTCTTTACCGCGGCGGCCAATGCGGCCCCAACCAATGGCGCCCTTACGATTGGCCAGATGCTGACTGCGTTTCCCCAGTACAGCAGCCTGCAGGATGGTCTGGGCGGAGCGTATACCGACAACTTCTCCTATCACGCGCTACAGCTCACACTCAGCCAGCGTGCAGCACGCGGCCTCACCTTCAACGTGAACTATACCTACTCCAAGAACATCGGAGACGACGGCACATTCCGCAGCGGCTATGACATCCCGGCCGCGGCCATCGACGGCCATGCGCAGAGCTGGCACCAGAACCGTATCGATCGCTCGTGGACGTCGGTCTCCCTGCCCCAGATTCTCAACTCGTACTTCGTCTACAAGTTGCCCATCGGTACACCCGGGCACTTCGGCGGCAAATCGCTGCTATCGCGAGAGCTGATCGGAGGGTGGCAACTGTCGGGCATCTATACCTATAGTTCCGGAAGCCCGGTTACAGTTACCTGGGGTCAAAGCGGTAACTGTGCAAACGGCGCACCGAACGCGGGACAGTGCCAGGCGTCCCTGAACCCGGCGTTTACTGGATCTGCCCGCCAGAACGGCAGCTACGGCAGCGGACCCACTGGATTCACAGCCTGCAACATCGGTATCGGCTCTGGTTGCACCGCGATCAACTACGTGAATCCGGCCGCATTCAAGCAGCCACAGAACGTTTCGCAAGCGATCAATACGACCACCAATACCTATATTACCAACCAGTATCTGATCGGAAATGTGCCTCGTAGTGCGCCGCTCGGCCTCAGGAATCCTGGGACTGAAAACTTCAATGCCTCGATCCAGCGCTCTTTCCCGATTGGGGAGAGAGTGGTGTTTATCTTCCAGGCGGATTGCACCAACGTCTGGAACAAGGTGACCTTCGGCGGTCCCAACGGAAGCTGGGGGCAAACGACCGCAGTCACGCCGATTCCTCCTGCGGGCACAATCGCCTATCCGTCCACGTTCGGCCAGGTCACCAGCGCAAGCGGCAACCCGCGCGACTGGCAGTTCTCCGGGCACATCAACTTCTAAACAGATTGACTTTGCCTCGCCCGGATGTTGTTGGACCGTTGGTCTGATAGCATCCGGGCATTTTCTTTGCTGCACATCCGCCCTGGTTACACCGCGTAATCCTCGCGCATGGGGGTAAAGATATCCAGCACCTCGGAGTCCTCCAGCGCACGCGCCTGGTGCTCCACGTTGCCGGGAACCAGAAAGCTGTCTCCGGCCCCCACGTCGAAGACCCCGCCAGGATGCTCAAAGCGGATGCGGCCACGTACGACGTACACCATCTGTTCGTGCGGGTGACTATGGCGAGTGCCTACCCAGCCCGCAGTCATCGTGTGCCGCACCAGCATCATGGACGCGCTATAAGTCATCACCTGGCGGCGTAACCCCGGCTCGGGAACAGACATTCCTTCACTCCTGGATGCGGTTACCAGAATAGTATTACCTGACATGAATCCTCCTACTGGTTTGGCGGGCAAGGGCGGATGCAGTTGCTCAGCGATATGTCTTGTCGTCAATTTTATCCAGGTTCGCGCCGTTCATAACGCCGATGGTGACCGCCGCAAAGCGGGACATCCTATCCCTTCCTTCCCATGGCCGGCAATCAAGCCTTTTTCAGCACCCTCTGCAGTTCGGTGCATCCCACTGCACCGGCTCCACACGGCGTACAAGCAGGCCCCAGAGAAACGCTCCTATTAGCGCTACCCCTCCTGTGACGACAAACGCCAGGCGCGAACTTCCTTTGATCTGCACGATCCAGCCGGCGACCCATGGGGCAACAATACCGGAGAGGTTGGCGATGCCATTCTGCACGCTGGTCCATCGCCCAGCCATCGCAGTGCCGGCCAGGGTCTGGCTGATCGCCCAGTGGTTGGAGGCAAAGGTCCCATATCCGACGCAAGCGACGGCCATGACGGCGATGGAGAGAGTTAGATTGCGAGGAACGAATGCGAGTGCAAGCAGGCTTGAGGCCACAGCCAATCCACCTACCACCGCTGTCCGCCGGACCCGCGTCACAGAGACGCCCGCCGCAATCAAGCGGTCGGAGAGCCATCCGGCAGTGACCGTAGAAGCCGCAATCAAAAGAAAGACGGCAGATGTCAGTCTCGACATTGACGCAATCGACATCTTCTGCTCTCCCACCAGGTAGTTCGGAAGCCATGCAAGCAAGAAGTAGAAGAAGTAGTTTCCACAGAAATGACCGAGGAAGGTTCCCCAGGCACTCTTCACTTGCAGCAACTTCATGATGGATGGAAGCGCCGCCGTACTCACGGCCTCAACTGCACGGTCATCGCGCGGCATCAGCGGTACCCAGGGCAGAAGCCACAGCAGGCCTCCGGCTCCCAGCACGACGAAGAGCAGCCTCCATCCGAAGTGCACCAGGAGGAGGCCGCCGACAAACGCCCCGGTCGCTGGCCCCAGTTTTGTGCCCGCATCGATCAACGCGTTAGCTCGTCCGCGATGCTGTTGCGGAAGCTGGGCAAAGATGCGCGAGTAGCACGGATACGCCACCGATTCGCCCACGCCGAGTAACAGTCGCGCCAGGTAGAGAGTGGAGAAGCTTGTGACCAGCCCTGTGACCAGGGTGGCACCCGACCACAGAAGGTATCCGCCCACCATGACCCATCCCACCGGAAATCGGTCCGATACCCACCCCGCAATGCCAGAGAGCTGCATCAGCGAGTAGGTCCAAAAGAATGCAGAGAGCAGCGACCCAATCTGCATCGGGGACAAAGCGAATTGCCTCTGGATGAGCGGTACGGCGAGCGAGAGATTGCTGCGGTCGATGTAATTGATGACGACCGAGACCACCAGCAGGAGAACCAGTATCCATTCCCGTCTCGACATTCTTGCCTTGACTTGAGGACTTTCCGCCATGGGGCCTCGCACATCAGATTCGGGCAATACCCGGATGTATCTGCTCAGCGATATGTCTTGTCATCGATCTTGTCGAGGTTGGTGCCGTTCATAACACCGATGGTGACCACCGCGAAGGTGAACACCTCGTTGCCTTGCTCCACATGACCGGCAATCACCCTGTCCGGCGTTGCGATCGTCATATGCGCGTGGATACGGCCATTGATGACATATCCATTCATGCTCACCAGGTCCACCGGTTGTGTGGGGTTCTTCACATAGGTGTTCTGACTGGGCATCTCGCGGTTCGATACGGTGTGGATCTCGTATCCGCGCAACGATCCCACCGCCGAAAGGATCACGCCATTCTGGATGTGCTGCTCCTTAATGATCTTGTTCATGCCATCCAGCAGGTTTGCCTTGTACTTCAGCCGGATCACGACAATCCTGTCGAAGTGTCCCGTCAGCGCATAAGCATCCGGAACCACGCTGCTGTTCAGCTTGCTGTCATCCTGCGGGTTGGAGGATGGGTTCGGAACCGTTGTGCGAGTCTCCTGTGCGCACAACATACTGGCGGTTGCCAGCACCGCAGCCAGTAACTTCAAATTACGTTTGCTCGTCATCATATGTCCTTCTCTGTAGCCGCCGCGTCGTTCGCATCCGTTCACGCGGCCCTGGTCTACTTGATCGCAGTCAGGCCCTGGTACTTCAACTCCGCGCCCTGTGGAACCAGAACTGTCTCCACATTTCCTTCGAATACGGTTCCAGCAACCATCTGCGCTTCCTCGCGGTCGATATCCTCAGGGCCTGCTATCTTCGGCTCGCCAACATACAGCTGAACCCGGGCGGGATCGATGCCCTTCTCCTTGACCAGGTAATCTCGGCTGTTGCGCGCACGCTGCGCAGCATCCTCCGCGCTGACGATTGAGGACTCCGCTCCCAATTTGCGCATTCCGTCATTGCCTATCAGCGCCAGCGCCGCGCTGGGGCTGCGCTTCAGGTCCGCAGCGATGATATTCAGGCACGTGATTGCCTCGTTGCCAACTTCTGTCGGATGTTTGAGATCGATATCGAACTGCACCAGGCAGGCATCTCTTGTCCTGGCAGTCGTAATGGCGCGGCTCGATAGCGTCCCTGCTGCGGTTGGCGTTGCGGCGTTGGCCATCATGTTCGACTGGAACACGATGCTGTTGAGTTCTCCCTCTGGCGTCGACAAAAATACGCTCGTTCCTGGATAGGCCCTGCTGTTGCGAACCACCGCTCCCGGCGTCTCCTCCAGTCGAATCACCGGCGTGCCCTGAATCGGTTTGCGCGTGCTCACATCGTCCAACTCGAGGTTGGTGGAATGCGTCATGCGGAAGGCAGGCCCCGACTCCACATTGAGCTGCACATTATGCAACTCCAGATCGTTCGTGTAGGAGCCGACCAAGCCCCGGCGTCCAGTCCCGACCACATCGCTGATCCGCACGCCGGTCAGCGGCATCTCCTCGAGCCCGCTGACGTCGATCAGACCCCCTGCCCCATTGATCGTTATGTGGCTTACCGCGATATCGCGGTAGATGGGCGTTCGCGGAGACACAGCGCCGGTGCCGGGATCGGGCGCTTCGCCCTCCATCTGGTAGCCCGCATCCGATATGGTAATGGCCGAGCCCACGTTCTCCATCGTCCAGTTATCGAAACGTATGTTCTCCACCACACCGCCTCGTCCGCGACGGCTCTTCATGTGGATTCCGTTCACCGTATCAATTGCCGTAATGTTGCTTGCCACCACATTGCGCACGCCGCCCGAGGTCTCGCTGCCAATCGCCAGCGCCGACTGCGCATGATGCACCGTGCAGTTCGTGATGGTCACGTTCTCCGTCGGACGGTTCACCCGCAATCCGTCGCGGTCCTTGCCGGACTTGATCACCAGCCCATCATCGCCGGCGTCGATGTAATCATTTTCCAGCCGGACGAAGCGGCTGGAATCGATCACGATGCCATCGGCATGGACCCCGGGATACGCCTCGATCACCAGGTTCTGCACCACCGCATTTTCGCTGTACAGCAGATGCACCGTCCACATCGACGATCCAATGAAGCGCAGCCCGTCGATACGTATGTTCTTGCTATCCTTGAACCGTATGAACGATGGCCGCAACTCTGAAGCCGCCGCCTGATACTCATCCGGCGAGATTGGCTTCTGTGCCTCCAGGTCCGTCAGCAAACGCTCCCAATTCGCTCCGTTGGCGCTGCCTGCGTCGTTCACCGAGCGCAGCGCGCGCGAGTGCAAACGCATCCAGTCCAGATTGTTGGTCGTCAATATGCCCCGGCCAATTACAGCTACATTCTCCAGATCATGCCCGCCAATCAGCGGGATGGGCGTTGGCGTCTCGACTCCCTGTTGCCGCCCCGGAGTGAGTGGAAGAATAGTCGCCGGAAAGTGCACGATCGAGCCTGCGTCGAAGTCGAGCGTCAGATTGCTCACCATCTGGATCGGTCCGGTTGTGTACTTGCCGGCAGGCACATATACCGTGCCTCCGCCCACCTTTTGAGCCGCTGCAATGGCCCTGCGAAACGCCTCGGTGGAACTCGCCGAGCCATCCCTGTGAGCGCCATAATCCAGAATGTTGAACACGGACTTGCTGCTTGCTGGCGGAGCTTGCGCTATCCCATCTCCGCACCATCCGCACAAGAGCAGTGAAACGGCCACCAAGCACAAAATCCTCTGCTTCGCCATCGTGTTGTCCTCCGTCTTCCTCACTGCAATTGCAGGAGGCGCATTGACATCGTGCCCCAGCATACACGCTGAAATAAACCGCTGTATCGCCCTGTATTGAATACCCTCTATACTGCCCCATGCGTAGTTCCGTTGCAGACCGCGGAAGCAGTTCTTGATCGAGGAAGGGAAAAGCGATGAAGGGTGACCTGGAAGTTACACGCAGAGAGTTTGTGCGGACGGCAGCCCTCTTAAGCGCATCCGCCGCAGTCGGATTGCCGGCTATGGAGGTCAACGCAGACGCGCTCGCGCAGCAGCTGCAGCAGTCGAAGGAAGTTGCCATGGGGTCCGTATTTCCCTACGGCGCGGTGTACTTCCGCAAATCGAATCCGCCTGCTGAAGATTGGGCGCGAGACCACCAGACGGCGGCGCGCGTTGGCATGAATACCATGCGCCACTGGTTCCTGTGGGGCGCAATCGAGGTGGCTCCTGGAAAGTTCGACTGGGCCGACTACGACCGCATGATGGATCTTGCCGCGGCGAACGGACTAAAAGTGATCATCGGGGAGTTCACCACCAATGCGCCCGAGTGGGCCTTCCACAGGTACGCAGCAGCGCGGTATAAGTCGAGCGATGGATCGGTACAGAACAGCGAGATTGGCGAAAGCACAGCGGTCGGCGGCTTTCCCGGTCTGTGCCTGGATAATCCGGAGGCGCAGGCCGCAGCCGAAAGATTTCTGACTGCGTTGGTCCTGCGCTATAGAAACCATCCTGCGCTGCTTGGCTACGATCTGTGGAACGAGAACACCTACGCCGGTGGCGGCGCGAGGAAGATGAACTGCTACTGCGAAGGCAGCAAACAGAGGCTGCGCGAGTGGTTGCGTACGCGTTATGGATCGCTGCAAGCTCTGGGCAAGGCGTGGGGACGCTACAGCTACGAGACGTGGGACCAGGTGGAACCACCCGAGAACCTGGGCGGATATGCGGAGGGCCTGGACTGGTTGCAGTTTCGCATCGACGACGCGTTTCGCATGCTGAAGTGGCGCGTCGATCTATTTCGCAGGCTCGATCCGCACCATTTGATCTGCGCGCACGGAGTTGCGGGCACGCTGGAGACGCTGCCCTCCTCCGCGCACAACGAATGGCGCTCTGCCGCGATGATGGACGTGTGGGGTTTGACGTGGGTGGCGTCGCGGCACGGTAATGCGCCGTGGCTGCAATATCAGGCGATGGATCTTGTGCGGGCAGGAGCGCGCGACAAGCCGTTCTGGCACGCCGAGGCAGAGGCCGGTCCACTGTGGATGCAGCCGCAGGTGATTGGACGGCCACGGGAAGATGGCCGCCAGCCTGACGCGGAGGATGTGCGCATCTGGAACCTCATCTCCTGCGCGTGCGGTGCCAGAGGCATCCTGTATCCGCGATGGAGACCGTTGCTGGATGGGCCGCTCTTTGGCGCGTTCGGCGCGTTCGCCATGGATGGCTCCGTCACTCCGCGGGCAGAGATGGCGGGCAACGTGGCAAAGTGGGCAAACTCGCACGCGGATGTGTGGCAGTCCAAACCAGTGAAGGGCGATGTTGGCCTGCTCTTCATTCCAGAGTCCGAACTCTTCAATTATGTGCAGCAAGGGGATACTGCGTACTATGCCCAATCGACCAAAGGCGCGTATCAGGCATTCTTCGACCAGAATATCCTGGCGGATTTTGTAGCTCTGGAGAATATCGACGAGTACAAACTCGTCTATCTCTCCTACCCCGTTATGTTGAAGCGCGAGACCGCCGACCGGCTGAAGAAATATGTGCAGAATGGTGGAACCTTGATCTGCGAAGGGCTGCCGGCTTACTTCGGCGATCACGGCCATGTTGGCACGGTCCAGCCGAACTTCGGCCTCGATGAGTTGTTTGGCGCGCGCGAGAAGGTTGTCGAATTCGATCCGGACCTCTCCGAACAGTTGATGCTTGAAGTGAAGGGAAGCAAAATCTATGGCCGCTACTTTCGCCAGGACTACGATCTGCATGGAGGCAAGGCGGCAGGCCAATACTCCAATGGCAACACCGCCGCTGTCGAGAATACATTTGGCCAGGGGCGAACCCTGCTCATCGGCTCCTTTCCCGGAGCGGGATACTACTTGCATCATGGCGCTGCAACAAAGGAGTTGTTTGCCGGCTTTCTCAAACTCGCCGGACTGACCCAGCAGGTCGCCATCGACGACCCCACATTGCAGGCGCGACTGCATCAGGGAGTGGGTGGAACCCACCTATGGGTGACCAATCCGACGCGGGAGGCGAAGCAGGTGACCATTACGCTGGCTGCGTCCACCGGCGAATTTCAATCCGCGATCGACGCCTGGGGACAGTCGCACATCACGCAGACTGGACGCAAGTTCACCATGAACGTCCCACCCCGCGATGCCGTGGTTGCAATGTTGCGATAAGTCCCGCCTCGCCGGCGATTGCGTCTTTGCGCACGGCCACGCCGTCTCACATACCTGGGGTCTTCCATGTTGATGATTCGTTCTGCCCGCCCGTTGTGCTTCCTTGCGTTCGCATCCATTTCACTGATCGTGACTCCGTTATGCGTGGCCCAGTCAGCTGCTCCAGTGATCCAACCTCCTGCTCCCATTGGCGTGGCAGCCCCATTCACGCCGCTTGCGGATGTGCCAAAAACCAATTCGCTCGTCACGCTTGTCGACAACGGCAACTCGTGGACCATGGACAATGGCATCGTCAAGGTGACGGTCAGTAAAAACAGCGGGTCATTACTGGGCCTTGTCTATCGAGGCTTCAATACCGGCAGCCGTGGAGTATGGGAACATACCCCCATGGGCGCGCCCTCGGTGACCAATACGGTTACCATCGACCCATCAACCAACAGCGGCGAGCGCGCAGAGGTCTCCATCAAGGGCGTCGGCGGCGGTACATTCATGTTCACGGCAGGGGCGCCCGGCGGCGGTACGCTTTGCGATGTGGAACTGCGGTATTCCCTCGGCCGTGGCGAAAGCGGCATCTATACCTACTCGATCTTTAATCATCCGGCCTCTTATCCCGCAGCTGGTACAGGGGCAGAGGACCGTTTCATCGACGGCATCGACCGCACCTTCGACTGGATCAGCGTCGACAAGGACCGCAACATGCTCGAGGCCGCCCCGACCGACTGGGGCATGGGTGTGGTCGTCCATGCCAAAGAGCAGCGCATTATGTCCAAGGGCGTCTACAAGAACTCTGTCGAACATAAGTACAGCTACTCCGGCATGCAATACAGAACGCCCGCATACGGGTGGTCCAGCACCACGGAGCATGTTGGCATCTGGTTTATTAACCCCACCATCGAGTATCTCAGCGGCGGCCCTACCAGGATCGACCTGGATGCCCACTTCGGCGACAACGGAAACCCGACGCCCATCATCCTCGATTACTGGCACAGTGGCCATTACGACGGCACACGGACAAATATTGCCGCCGGCGAAGAATGGACCAAGGTCATCGGCCCCATCTTTGTCTACGTCAACTCTCTCGACGCCCCCAAACCCACCACGAGGGCTGAGCTGGAT
>Ga0118677_10006019_pt1 | contig 20828 bp, 10 predicted proteins | sample AliMusrvi5mmetaG_FD_86154 | JGI IMG/M metagenome (GOLD analysis project Ga0118677, IMG submission 86154)
TTCCTTTACTCATAAAATAACTAAAATGTCATTGCGAGGCACTCTAAAATGCTATCGTAATTTAAATAATTAATCATTGGAGTGCCGAAGCAATCTTCTGTAATTACTGGTTTATCCATGGCTTTCATCTCACCTCGTTCCCAAATTTTTGGGCACTCCCTCGGAATGACACACTACATTTTGAGGGGGGAGAGAGTGATTGGGCGGCACCTCCGCTCAGTCACGCTTTCCCATAATCACTGTTAAATGTCATTCCGAATGGAGCGCAGCGCAATGATGAATCTATTTTCGTCTTTTATTATTCATTTATACCCAATTGCCTTTAATTTGCTTTCAAAATCGGCCGGCAGTTTTTCGACCGGTTTGTTCAGATCGTGCGCTGCAAAACGGAGCATATTGCGAAGTAGACGTTCTGCCGCTGGATGGGTTCCCAGATTATCACGAATCAGCAAGGTATTTAGGATAAAGTTTCCAGCGCCAAATGAGTTGACCGAAACCATTAACCCCGAGGCATAATCGAGCGACGATTTGATAGAACCGGCTACCGCCTCCAGCGGTGGATCCTGACTTACAAAGGCTAGGGCCGGAATGATCTCCCTGTAAAATTGATGATCCATCAATCCTCCCGAAGGTAGCCCTTCGAAAATAGGATGTTGCTTGGCCCATTCATCCTTGAGATAAAGCCAGCTGTACAAATTCGATAAGGACCCTTTCTTCTCCAAAGGTAAAAACCTGACTGTATTTTTTCCCTGCCTAAACACTTCAGGAGCGAGAAAAACAACATTTGATCCGCCGGCAATGTGTTGAATAAGTGCAGTGAATGCAGATAAAGTGTCCTTTCCAGCCGGTGGAATTGCTCCTACAAGAATCACTTCCCGTGCGATTTGCCTTTCTGAATTAAATGGCTGTGTTTTTATGTGATGTTCTGACAGCCATTTGGTCAGGAGTGAATCGACCCCCCAGGTGGTTATGACCGTCTCAACTTCAGGCATTTGACTTGGATCATCTACCCAGAATTCAACCTCACCGCATGTTGGCGCAGCCCCCCGTTCGAGCGTTGCTAAAAGCTTGTATTTTCCGGCAGGTTCATCTACGGGCAATTCGATCGTATAAATTGGGATAGCTAATGGCAATTCCTCATCCTTTTGAGTGACAGGAATTGTTATCGTTGTTCTGTGCTCATAGACTTTCTGATTGCCTGGACCAACTACCTGTATCAAGGCAACATATTCTCCTGCAGGAAGGGCATCTTCATTGGCAAGTACCACCTCGAGTTTAATTTTCTCACCGCGATAGATATTTTTTGGTTCGGCAAACAGGCACCAGCGCAACGGGGCTAGCTCCTCAAACAACGCATCAGTTGTGCCGGGCTTAAGTTCCCTGAAGGTGGTCGTCAGTCCTTCGCCACCCATCACATGGTCATTCATCCCGGTAAGGTTATGTCCTGCAATCTGCGGATTCGAGCGGATGGCAGTAAGCCCAATCCTTCGCTGGCCTGCCACTCTGCGGATGCTTTCGGCAAAGAAATCCTCAGGACGGGGGTAGATCTCATTGAGGTTCCATTTGTCCCAGTCTACCAGGAATTTACCGAGCTTATCCTTATAAAACAGCGCGTCTTCAGCTCCGGCTTTACCTAACTGTTCAAAATGACGCGTTACCCGCCAAAGGTCTACTGAACTGCCAATGCCATATTCAGAAAGAAAAACAGGCTTTGAATTTTTTCCAAGGTTCCGGATTGCCTCTGTCGCTTTGAGTGGTTGAGGAACTACGGGATACACATGTGCATCGCCGGCACCTTCACAATAGCCTCCCAACCTGGTCATCTTTGCCGGTTTAGCATCAGGGGACTCATTTCCCAGCAGATACTCCCATGATTCAGACCTGGGATTTGAAATCGAGCCGATGTTGTATTGTCCATCCCAGCGACCACTTCCCAGCAGTACCATCCGGGTTTGATCCAACGATCGCACCTGGGGAAGTAAGGCAACTGAGTGCCGGAATACCGGACCATCAAATGTCTCATTCAGAAGTCCCCAGATCACAACACTTGGGTGGTTGCGATCGCGACGGATCATCCCAAACTGAGAACGATCAAAACGCTCAAACATCACCGATGAACTGTCCAATCCCTGGGAAGCAAACGATTCATTGTAAACCATGAGTCCAATTTCGTCGCATAAATCAAGCTGGTAAGGTTGCGCCCCACCCCAGATAAAACGGATCGCATTAAAACCCATCACCTTCATATCGAGCAAATCAAGCCGTGCCAGATTCGGGTCCATGGGTAACCTCTGACCAACAGGATAGTTATTGCACGAGTGGGAGGATCTCAGGAAAAGGCGCTTCCCGTTGAGGCGGAAACTGCCGTTTTCAAATTTGAAATCGCGAAAACCAAAACGTACTGAACGCTCATCTGCTGTCTGCTCGTTCTGATTTGTGTTCCGAAGAGTAAGTCGGTACAAATAGGGATTATTAGTATCCCATAACCGTGGCTCTTCAATTTTAATTGATGATTTTATTATCGTGTCTCCCGGAGGAACGGTACATTCGAATTCGAGTGTTTTCAGGGTTTCACCCGAGGATGCCGGGGCAACCGAGATTATGAGTTGTTGATGAACGCGGCTTAAACCCGCATTGTGAATGGTCGCTTCGATTTCGACTACATCACTTTTTGAGTTAGCCGATGCAAAAAGATCTTCTACCCGAACAACCGGAACAAACCTTAATTCGACTGAACCGGTGATCCCTCCGCAATTGTATTCCCCTCCGGCAGAATATGGCATAACTCTTGCCTGACGGGGAATCTGCTTGAGCGTCATTCCATCAATAGGTTCGTTGGTGGGATTTAAGACCCGGACAGATAAATGATTCGGCTCGCCCGTTTTGATCACATCTGTGACATCAATTGAGAACGAGACATCACCGCTTTCGTACCTACCCATGAAGGTGTTATTTAGCCAGATGTCACCCATGTAATCGATTGATTCAAATCGTAATAATGTCCTTCCGTAGGGGTAATTGTTTTTAGGTGCCATAAAGTCGTGCCAGTACCATACCACGCCGTGGTAAGCCGGAAAAACTTCCTGAAGAATCCAGGGAACTTTAATCTTTTTGGCATCTGGAGCCGGAGTTGACCACCATTGTTTCTCCTTCCCGATATTCAGAGGGTCTTTTTCGATCAGCCATTCGCCATTCAGGGAGATGACCGATTTGGAGGTTTGTCGGGTGCTTTTTGAAGTATATATTTGAGCTGCTAAACTGCCGTAATTTATCGTAATGACTAAAATAATCAAAAATAATTTAATCCGGAATTGCTGTTTTGTTTTAAGCATAATGCATTAGTTAAGACGTTAAATTCCTAAATTATAGAAATGCCGTAGGCCTCAAATATTGGTAGAAGAGTAATTAGAGATGTTGTATCAAAAGTCTTTTTACCGCGGAGAAACGCAAAGAAGTCGCAATCCGCCAGCTGGCGGACGCAGAGATATTCTGCAGTATTTTAATGCTTTGCGATCCTCTGCGGTTTTTCTTGGCGGCTCTCTGCGTTTAATTTTTTTACTTTTGATACAGCCTCTTTTTTTTATTTTTACTAATATATAGTCCGGAACGGAACTTGGAAATAATTGTCATTTTTGTTATTGAGACTTTTTATACCATATCAACACCGATCCCGGCTTATTCTTCAGCACCAACTCATAACCATTCATCAACTTCTCCCCTGTTACTGTTGTTTTTACCTGTGAATCTTCATCGGTAAGCTCATAGCTCCTTTGGGGATCAATCCCACGCAACTTAACCTGAATGGATTCCGTTTCACAATTTTTACGCCGGAATGCCATGATTATTCCATCCTTCTGATCAGGCCGGTTTAGCTGATAGGCGAGGGATACATTGTCTTTGGTCATATTTTCAGTAGCAGTGAGCGGATAGTAATCGCCATAATAATAGGGGCGTAATCGTTTAAACTCCTTGAAATACTTTTGAAGTTCAGGTTGGGAATGTTCGCGGCTGTTGATATCCCAGTTGATCACCATGGAGGAGCTCATGCTTGACCTGAAATGGTAAGGAGAGATCGTGAAGTTTCCAGTGCCATGGAGTGGAAGATAAAAATTTAATCCATAGGTATGACATTGTGCCCCTTCGGGCTCACCGTATTGGTAATCAGTCCGCCACAGTGGGGAGCTTCGGGAAATCGTTTCCAGATCAATGCGTCGTCCACCGCTCGCGCAATTGTCGATGATCAGGTTTGGAAACCGCTCAAGCAATGTATCCCAGAAGGCATAGAGACCTTCGATATGGCGGATCTCTGAGATTCCAATCCTGTCGGGCTTGTCGTTGGCTTCCCAGTAGGGCATCGGATCAAAGTTGAAATCCTGACGGTAATAGTCGACCCCCTCCCGCTTTAAAAAGTCGGAGATATAATTGGTGAGCCAGGCCCGGGCTTCCGGATTTCCAAGGTTAAAAAGTGAGTTTTCGTTTCCCTTAAGATTGATCAACCAGTCGGGATTTTGATTGGCGAACAGCGTTCCTTTGGTTACCCGCTCCGGCTCAAACCACAGCAGGAATTTCGAACCAACCGCGTGGGCTGCATCGGTAACCGGTTTAAAGCCATTGGGAAAGTTCTCGGTGTTCGGACTCCAGTTTCCAACGTTTGGCCAGCTTCCGTTACATTTATACCACCCTGCATCGAGCCAGAATACCTCGGGGACGATTCCAAATTGCTGATGCCGTTTGATCAGTGCAACAGAATAGGATTCAGTGGAACAGGTATGTTCGTTACACGGAGGTGGACCTTCGCGGGCGAGGAATGTGGCAAATGGCAATTCAACATGCTTTCCTTCAATCTTACGCGAATGATGGAGAAGCACAAACTTCCTGAACTCGTTATGCCCTGTCATCCGGTCTTCACCGTTCCAGAAAAGGAGCGAAATTTTAGGTGTTCGGATCTCCTCTTTGGGAAGGAGGGTGAGCTTTAGCTTTTCCATTCCCGATTTCAGGGATACCGATTTACTGTCCGTTTGAACCAGATCGGCAAACCATTTCCCGGTCCAGCCAACGGCTACCATAACTCCCTGATGACCGGGCATCTCCAGATTGAAAAACGGAAAGGCGGTATTGTCGGATGAACGCCCACCCTTGGGAGTCATATAAATCGATTTTCCGATCTCCAAAGGCTCATCGATAGGCTGAAAATCGGTCCGCTCGGCATTGCTCCCATGGGCATGGTGCAGTATAAACTGACCCTTTCCCTTAGAACTGAACTTGTAATTTATAACATTGGCCTTCTCAATAACAGGAGTATTAGTGGCCGAAGTATTTTCAAATTTAAGTACCCATTCAACGGCAGGAAAATCTGTGAACCCCGATACAAAGCACTTTACTGTCAAACCGCTTTGCGGATCAGTGTAAGTGTATTTCGATTCTGCCACCTCCGGATCGTTGGATATTAAGTTTTCAGATTGAAACTTCCACCCTTTGATAAAGCTATCTGAGTTTTTTCCTCCGTAAACAAACGAAAAGGGTGGGATTTTACCCTTTGCAAAGTGTTGAATCACCCACTTGTGAACATTGACGGAATTGACAGGTTTGCTATTTCTTTCATTACCAAAGGCTATGCTGATAAATGCAAATAAGAGCATACAGGATATCAAACCATTCTTTACATATTTTTTCAAGAGGCAATTTTTTAATGATTTGGATAATGATCACAAAATAGGATAAAAATATTTGAACACTGATGACGCTGATATGACGGATAAACTCTGATTTTTAAAGCAATCGGTGAAGATCTGTAAAATCAGTGTAATCAGTGTTCCGTTATTCTGCAAATTGATTTTTATCCTGATCTTTTCTTATTTCCACAGTTAGTGCATCTCTGTTTCGCAAACTCCAATTCCACCCCTGAAATAATTAAATTGTACATTGGGGTGGTCGGCCAGCAGGGACATTGGAACGGCACTGTCCATAATCTTTTTGCTGATCATCAAGGCTGTCAACCTTTGACCAAAGGCATTGTCATGTGCGCCTGCCTGCCAGATCGAGACTTTTTCTGCCTTCCAGGTCTGCTGAGGACCAACGGTAAGTGCCTGTCTTGGAATTCCTGTGACTACGCCGCCGGCGCTCGTACGGGCATTTTGCATGCAGGTAATCGGGTGAAGATCAACCACACGTGTTGTGAGTTTACGGAACTCCTCGGGAGTTGGAGGAGCATCCTTGTAAAGACCTTCACGTTTGAATGGGTCATTAAATGCCCAGTGTTTGGTATCGCCCTGACCACCCTGCATCACAGCGCAGCGAACGCCGCTATCCCAACTCGCGATGTATTTGCTCGTATCGGCTTTGGGGAAATGCATATTCACCTCAGGCATTCTTAATTCGGGTTTAATACGGTTGAAACAGAGGTCTTTATCGGCCTTCTCAAATGATATCGGATTGTCGGCAGGTAGCTCCCTGCCATCAACATACCACTCGTCCATTCCCCAGAAATGGGCGTTTGCAAGGTTCAGATCCAGGGCATTCACGATCCTGGCAACAAGGGGTAATTGTTCGGTAGGACCAATCGGGCCACAGATTCCAACAGGATTGCTTGCACTTGCCTGTTTCCATGCAGTGATGTATTCAAGCGCCTCGGCGAGGTAGAAATCCTCCAATGTATCGTAGAAAACAACTTTAAACCCGGGCCGCGATAATTGAAGCAAATCTTCAGGGGTAAGTTTTGCGGCATCCATCAATAAATCATCCTCCAGGGTTGTAAAATCCCACCATTCAGGAGCTAACATACTTAATTTTCTGGCCATAAGAATTTAATTTTTTAGATTTGGAAATGAGTTTTAGAATTTTTTCACTAGTTTTCGTTTGAAATCGGAAATAACCAAGATTTCGCAACAACGTAGCTTTTACGAGTTTTTAGAGCTAACATCTAAAAGCTATAGAGGCTATATCTAAAGTCTTTTTTCCGCAGAGATACGCAAAGAAGGCGCAAAGTTACGCAGAGTTATCGTGTTTTATTATAATGCTTTACGGTTCTCTGCGTTGGCACTCAGCGGTTCTCTGCGGTTAAATTTTTTACTTTTGATATAGGTTCAAAAAGAATTTTCACTTACCTAAGAATTAAAAACTGAGATTTGACATCTTTTTATTCTCATTTTCAAATTGCCGAATTTTCAAATTATCGAATTATTTAATTAAAACGAGATCCCCAATCACTGCTTTCAGAATATTATCCTGAGGATACCCGTGTCCCAGGTGCTGACGGAAACCTTCGGCATATTTGACACTTATCTCTGCTCCACGGTGAGCCGCAAACTGCTTCATAGCAATTAGATACTGATCCATCTTATGGTGCTTCCGAAGCCAATCGCGCTGACTGGCATGACATGCAAGGGTCTCTTCCTTGATGCCAATTTCACCGGTAATATCGACGTAAAAACCCGGGATAACAGGGACACCAAACTTATCTTTCCCCTCCATCGGATCGACATAATAAAGATAGGGAACCATTCCGTAAGGTTCCCCTGCTGCTTCCATGTTTTTTATCCCTGCACCAAAACAGGCGGTCTGGGCCACAAGGCTGGTCGTCTCATGATCAATCATATAACAATTCGGACTCGCAGTTATAACAATCGTTGGCTGTACCTTGCGGATTAAGGTTGTAGCTTTGTTGATGGTTTCCCGGTCATACATAATGTAAACATCATCACATTCAAGACAGTGGTAAGTACCCCCCAGGCGTTCAGCCGCTTTGGCCCCTTCTGCTCTGCGGATCACGCTGATCTCCTCTCGGGTTAGCTCTGCCGAACCTTTATCGCCTGGTGTCATCGTTGCAATGTGAATCTCCCAACCCGCTTTCTTTAACAGCGATAGCGTTCCGACACACATCAGTTCTGCATCGTCGGGATGGGCAAAAATTCCTAATACTGTTTTATTCATATTGGGTACTATTTTAGATTTGACATTACAATGGTATTTGAAAAGAGAATCAATGTGTAATACTTTTCAATTCATGAATGATACTTTTATACAATCAGGATGAAGGTTAGTTCAGTTTCAGGTACATTTGTATCATACTAACCGGTGCTAAATTTAAAATATATTTCTTTCCAATACATGGCATTGAAAAAAATACTTTTTTTGAAACGTTATTTAATGCAAACCTTAAAACATCAAATAAAGATGCACCTTCCCGGATTCAGACTATTCGCTTTAATGATCTTGCTGTCCGCGGTTTTGTCACCTCTTTTCGCACAAAACAAGGGGTTGCGGCTGCCGCAGGATTCTGGAGAGCTTCCAAAATCCAGGGTAGCTATCATCCTGCCTAAGGTGCTTCCGAAAATAATGTCCGAAGCTAAACTGGTTACAGCCAGGGATAATGAATGGATAGTTTCCGGCGGATGGGAACTGAAAGCTGCGAAACAAATCAATTCAACAGGAGCTGAAATTACAAGTGGATCCTTTCAGACAGATTCATGGATAAATGCAACAGTTCCTGGGACGGTTCTGACAACCCTTGTTAACAGGGGTTATTATCCCGAACCGCTTTACGGAATGAATAATATGGCAATTCCGGATACCCTCTGCCGCACAGACTGGTGGTACAGCACTGTTTTGCCACTGCCTGCTGGTGCAGAAAGCAAAAGGGTACAGCTGATTTTGAACGGGATTAATTATAAGGCAGAGGTTTGGTTCAACGGTTCGCTCCTGGGCACGATTACCGGTGCTTTTATCCGCGGACAATTTGATATCACTTCGCTTTTGCATAATGACACCTCCAATATCCTTGCTATTCATATCCTTCCTCCGCCTCATCCCGGGATTCCGCATGAAGAAAATCTTCAGGGCTCAGGTCCGAACGGTGGTATTCTTTGTTATGATGGTCCTACGTTTGTATGCACAGAAGGTTGGGACTGGATTCCTGGAATACGCGACCGAAATATAGGAATCTGGCAGGATGTCCGGTTAAGAGTTACTGCCGATGCCCGGATCATCGATCCTCAGGTAATTACCGATCTTCCCTTACCCGATACCACCAGTGCCAAAATTATCATAAAGTCGACGCTGAGCAACTGTGGGGTTTCACGGAAAACCTTTACCCTTTCGGGTGAAATTGAATCTGTACGGTTTTCAAAACTCGTCATCCTTAATGCCGGAGAACAAAAGCTGGTAGTTTTTAGTCCTTCGGAATTTTCACAGCTTAATTTTCAAAACCCACGGCTATGGTGGCCAAATGGTTATGGGAAACAGGAACTGTACAATCTGAAACTTAGCGTTGCTGACGATGAAAACAACGTTTCGGATCAGAAGGTCGTCCGGTTTGGAATCCGCGAGATGAGCTATGATTTTACGGTCGATTACCGGCTTGCGCGCCAGAATGTACGTGTCAATCTCAATCCGTTGAAAGTGTGGGCGAAGACCGAGAAAATAATCACCTACAGGCATCACAGTTATGAAAGCCGCCGCCTTCCGGGTGGGGTTCAGATAGGTTTTGTTCCTAATCTGAAGGATACCGTTCTCTTTGATAAAGGTTTAACACCTGGTTCAGCGCCCTACCTGGTGATACAGGTCAACGGGCAGCCGATCTATTGCAGGGGAGGAAACTGGGGTATTGATGAGGCGATGAAACGGATCTCACGCGAGAAGCTCGAACCTTATTTCAGGCTTCATAAGGAGTCCGGATTTACAATGATCCGAAATTGGGTGGGACAAAGTACGGAGGAGATTTTCTATGAACTGGCGGACGAATATGGGTTGCTGGTCTGGAACGATTTTTGGATGAGTACCGAAAACTGGAATCTCGATCCATGGGACAACCAGCTCTTCCTTAATAATACCCGGGATGTGATCCTCCGTTACAGAAATCATCCAAGTATCGCACTCTGGTGCGGCCGAAACGAAGGCAACCCCGCAATGGCGCTTGATGACAGTTTGCATATCCTTCAGGCAAAACTCGACGGAACACGAATTTACCATTCCAGCTCCATCAAAAACAACCTCGCCAACAGTGGACCCTGGTTTTATACCGATTTTGTAAAGCAGGAAATTCATCGTAAAGAGGGGTTTAACACGGAGACGGGAGTCCCAGCCATACCAGTTGCCGAAACCATGCGGGAGATGATGCCGAAGGAGGACCTTTGGCCGATTGGCGACGCCTGGTATTATCACGACCTGCACCGTGGACAAAAAGACTATATTCAGGCTATTGAGGATCAGTATGGTCTTTATTCAAACCTTGGGGAGTTTTGCCGAAATGCACAGATGTTAAACTATGAGATCTATCGCGAGATCTTTGAGGTCTGGAACTACAGGCTATGGAATTCATGCAGCGGATTGCTTTTGTGGATGACACACCCCTCCTGGCCCAGCACAGTATGGCAAACCTATTCGTCAGATTACGAAACCAATGGCGTGTTTTACGGCAGCAAAAAAGCCTGCGAACCGTTGCACATCCAGTTTCAGCCGTATACCAATGACATTTATTTTATCAATAATACCTTAAAAGATTATCCGGCGATCCGTACAGAACTATCGGTTTACGATCTGAATGCCAAAGAGATATACAAGGAAACAGCATCCAGCGATTCAAAGGCAAACAACCGGGTCAAATGTTTTACCGCTAAAATTCCGGATAAACTCCCTCCAATATATCTTGCGAGGCTGAAGACTTTTTCTACACAAGGAGACCTTTTATCTGAGAATAGCTATTTCCGGACAGCCGATGGAAAGCGTGATTTCAAAGGATTAGCGAAACTTGCTCCGGTCAAAATCACCGGAAAACTAAACGGTAAAAAGCTGGAAAAAAAGATGGCGAAGTTTACTTTTAATCTTACCAATCCGTCAAAAATTTTAGCTGTCTCCATCAAACTTAATTTGCGAAATGCCGGGACCGGTAAACGCATCTTACCCGCTTATATTTCGGATGGATACTTCACGCTGTTACCTGGTGAAAGTCGTATTATTAGTGCTGAATGCCCGGAAGATAAATTGTCTGCATCTACAATTTTATCAGCCGAAGGGCTTAATGTTCCTTTGCAGAATATTATAAGTGATATGGCTATCCGGGAAAAAATCAGAGATTCTTCGTTTCGCTAAGAATCTTTTAATAAGAATTACCATTTTCCCTGACAAGAGTGATTAATTAAAAAATATTAATAGCCAATAATAATCATGTATAAAAAGCTTCTCCTTTCCATTTTCGTTCTTCTTTTCTTTGCAGGATCGGCCGATTCGCAGCAGTTACCGCTGAAGAATGTTGTTCCCGGCGAATGGATCAAATCATGGCTGCTATGCGGTCCTATCCCTTTGCAGCGGCCAAAAGATCCAAAACAATCGATGGAATACCTGCCGGGATTCGTGGATGGCTTCACCACCGACTATCTGACAAAAGCCGGTGGCGAAAAGAATCTGACCATCAAAGCGGGTGATGTGGTGAAATATCCAAAGGGTATTGCACGCTGGAAGCTTTATAATTCGCCCGATTCAATCATTACGCTCGATAAATCTGTGGGGTTTGAGGATCCTGTATTTTCCTATGCCTATACTGAAATTCAGGCGGAAGAAACCGGGGTTTGGTTCATTGGTCTGGGCACCCACGACGGGGGTAATGTGTGGTTAAATGGTTTAAAAATATTAGATTACCACACCCCAAGAGGTATTCATACTGATGGCGATTTGATCCCTGTCAAGCTAAATAAAGGTAAAAATACCCTCCTTTTTAAGATTGAGGAACGGTACGGGAACGGTGGATTTTGTGTGAGGTTTCATCCATTTTCGGTCAATAGCCTTGCCGAACGCGGTGACCTTTTAACCGTTATCGCCGGTTTGGATGGGCAGGCCAAAGTAGTTTCAAAATTTGGGAATCCTGTTTTGCAGCAGGTTATTCAAAATCTTGAATTTGAAGTACTTGATCGCCGTGACCACTCTGTGGTGAAGGAACAGCGTAGCGCCGCTTTTTGCGGAAGTATTAACCTGAAAACAGATGAATATCAGCCTTATACAGCATCGGTTCGGATTGATCTGATCAGCGGCGAAACAATCCGGCAGAAGTACTCTTTTTATGCCGGGAAGCGGGTTAATCATACGCTGTTTTCAATTGGTAAATCGGACTACCGGATCGCCATCGATGGCTCTGCATCCGAATCTGAGCGATGGGCAGCCGGAGAACTGCAGCGCTGGATGAAAGAGATTAGTGGTATTGAAATGCCAATTCAACCTTTGGACATGTCCTATCCTGGTCACCAGATAATTATTGGACACAATCAGTTGATAAAGGAAAAAACCGGTGACGATGCTCCGGCAGATCAGGATGAATCGTTTCGCTATTGCAATTCAGGTGCAGATATTTTGATTTACGGAGGCAAGGGTCGTGGAACGATGTATGGTGTGATGGCATTTCTTGAGAATGAGTTCGGCTGCCGATGGTATACCCCGACTGTTAACAATATCCCAAAGAGAGATGAACTGGTTTTTAATTACTTCGAACATTCGGAGCACCCCGGTGTAAGAGTCCGGAATGACTTCTATGCCGAAGCGTTTAATCCTGAGTGGGCCGCACAAAACAGGGTGAATGGTGCCATGGGATACCGGAAACAACCTGGTGGAGTGGAGAGTTACTGGGCGGTGCATACCTTTTATCCGTTGATGCCTCCAACAGAATTTTTCTCGAACCATCCTGAATATTACAGCCTTATTGATGGAAAACGGATTTTTGAGCAGGCACAATTGTGTCTTTCGAATCCCGATGTTTTGAAGATTATAACCGAAAGAATTAAGAAGCGGATGCGCGAGAGCCCTGAGTATTTGATCTATGATGTCTCACAGAACGACTGGTATAATCCGTGTCAGTGTGAGAAATGCCAGGAAATTGTAAAGCGTGAAGGGGGCGAATCGGGTATTATGATCTGGTTTGTGAATCAGATTGCCGAATCGGTGGAGAAGGAATTTCCCGACAAATTTATCGGAACCCTCGCCTATTTGTACACAAGAACTCCTCCAAAACATATTCATCCGCGTAGCAATGTCGTCGTAAGGTTATGCAGTATTGAGTGTTGCTTTTCCCACGATTTTAAAACCTGTCCCGAAAATCAGTCATTTCTAAAAGACCTCACAACCTGGTCGACGCTTGCTCCGCACCTCTATATCTGGGATTATGTGGTCGATTTTGCCCACTTCCTCCTTCCTTATCCTAATTTTAAGGTTCTGCAGCCAAACATTCAGACCTTCAGGGATAACAATTCGATAGGGATCATGGAACAGGGCGCTTATCAGTGCCGGGGTGGTGAATTTGCAGAACTTAGGTCTTATCTTATTGCAAAGCTGTTCTGGAATCCGGAATGTGATGCGGATAAAGTTATCGATGATTTTATCAATGGTTATTATGGCAGGTCCGGCAAATTGGTGAGACAGTACTTTGACAAGCTGCAGGGACGAATCACTTCGGAGGCCCATATTCATCCAAACCTATCGCCTGACGACCGGATTTTTTCGGAACAGTTTATTAAAGAATCCTATAATATCTTTGAGGAAGCCAAAAAAGTTGCAGATAATCCAGATGTTTTAAGACGTGTGGAGCTGTCATCACTCCCTGTTTTGTATCTGAAATGCAGACGTTTTCCGGTCCTTGCAAAATATGACGGCTCTTATGCTAGACTCTGCGCAATTGCGGAACGTGAAGGGGTTACCCATTTTGCCGAAGCCGGTGAAGTTCAACGGCTCTCATTTCATAAAATGGTTGAAGATGCAAAATGAGGCTGTATCAAAAGTCTTTTACAGCGAAGAAACGCAAAGAAGGCGCGAAGTTAGGCAGAGTTATTCTGCTAAATTATAATACTTTGCGGTTCAGCGGTTAAATTTTATACTTTTGATACAGCCTCTGTCTGCAAAAATAGATCAAAAATTACCTCAATCCTTAAACCGGTTGTAAAACAAAAATTGGGTGTGAAAATTCTATCTTATATTCTCCTCTTTCTGGCCCTATGCTCCATGACCACAGTTAAATTTCCGGATGCGGAGATCAGCAACGGGTTAACGCGTGCAAAACTCTTTCTTCCGGATTCCTTAAATGGTTATTACCGGGGATCCCGGTTCGACTGGTCCGGGACCATATCCAGCCTTAACTACAATGGTCACGAATACTTTGGAAAGTGGTTTAAACCAGGAGATTCTGAAATTCATGATACGGTTACGGGACCAGTCGAAGAGTTTGCTCCGCTGGATTACGAACAAACAAAACCGGGGGAGAGCTTTGTGAAAATCGGAATAGGCGCTCTTCTCAAACCGGATGATAAAGCCTATGCCTCAGGAAGACCTCTGACTATTCTGAATCACGGAATTTGGAAGATTAATGAACAGCCTGATCAGGTTCAGTTTACTCAGGAACTTAAGGATATAAACTATTCATATCGCTATCAGAAAACTGTTCAGCTTATAACTAATAAGTCCCAAATGCTCCTTTCCCATATCCTAAAGAACACCGGAAAGCGAACCATCGAAACAAAGGTGTATAGTCATAATTTTTTTGTGATGGACCAGCAATTGATAGGTACCGCATTTATCGTGAAATTCCCGTTTACTGTTTCAGGGAGGGGTGTCGGATCGGGAGAACTAATTGATGTTAAAGATAATAAACTGGTATTTCTTCGAAATTTGGAAGGCAGTGAAACTGTTTATTATGAATCCTTATCTGGCTATAGCGGAGATGCAAGAGATTTTGATATCCGCATTGAAAATCAAAAGACTGGCCGCGGAGTCCGCATTACCTGTGACCAACCCATCTCGAAGTTGGCTTTCTGGGCCTGTTTAACAACGCTTTGCCCCGAGCCTTATATTAAAATCAGGGTTGAACCCGGGAACGAATTCAGATGGAAGATTAATTACGAGTTTTATACGGTTCCAAAATAACTAAGTAATAGCAAAGATCTAATGTCGCATTTTACTACTTTGCGTCTTACCGACTTTGCGTGGGATAAAAATAAAAATCACGCAAAGACGCTAAGTCGCAAAGGTTAAGATTAAATAAATTAATATTCTAATTAGCTAACATTTGCGCCTAATGATTAAAAATATTTTTTTCTCCTTTTTTGCACTTTTCCTGTTTAGTTGTGGTACCATCAGCACTAAACAACAGAAAGACCTGGATCTTGCTTCCGCTTTCTGGATAGGAGACGATAAGATTTCCCCAATAAATGATTCGTTGCTATACAATGAAGATTCTGCTCCTCTTTTTCGTAAGGATTTTGTTGCTAAGGAGGAAGTAAAGTCGGCTAAACTTTATATCACCGCTGCGGGATATTATGTTGCATCCCTAAACGGGGAAAAGATTGGGAAAAATTATCTCGAGCCTGCGTGGACAAATTACAGCAAACGGGTTTATTATTCAGAATATGACTTAACGAAGGAGCTCCTCTCCGGGGAAAACTGCCTGGGTGTAACCCTGGGCAACGGCTGGTACAATCCCCTTCCTTTGAAGATGTGGGGAGTCTACAACCTCAGAAGAAGCCTGCCTATTGGAAGGCCGATGTTTATCGCCAAATTGATAATCACCTATTCAAATGGGAAAGTTGAAGTGGTATCTACCGACAAATCCTGGAAGTTCACCGAAGGTCCTGTATTGAAAAACAGTATATATCTGGGTGAGGTTCATGATGGCCGTAAAGAGGTTCCGGGGTGGAATAAACCGAAATATGATGATCGATCCTGGAAACTGGCGGTTGAAAAGAAAGGTCCCGGAGGTAAACTTCAAGCCGCCTTTTCTCCGCCAATTCTGGAATACAGTGCAGTAAAGCCGGTGAGTATTTCATCTACACAAGAGGAGGGTGCCTACCTTGTGGATATGGGTTTTATTTTCTCAGGAACTTTCAATGTTAAGCTGGAAGGTAAACCCGGAGATATAATAACCATCCGTACCGGTGAGCGCATCTATGAAAACGGGGAACTTAATCCTATGACCGTTGTCTGCGGACAGATCAAGGAGAAAGGGAGAGGCGGTCCGGGTGCTCCCGATTTCGCACTGCCTGTGGACACCTATATTTTTGGTGATCAACACGAAGTTTGGTATAAGCCAGAACTCACTTCGCATGTATTCAGATATCTGGAGATTAAAGGATTGAAGAAAAAACCTGAATTATCCGACCTGAATGGTGCAGCGTTTGCCTCAAATGTTCAAAACAGCAATAGTTTCAGTTGTTCGTCCGACCTTTTGAATAGGATACAAATGAATTCACGTCAGACATTCCTCAATAACCTTCTGGGTGTCCAGTCAGATTGTGCGGGAAGGGAGCGGTTTGGTTACGGTGGCGACCTCAATGCTACGGCTGAAACATTTATCGCTAATTTCGATGTGCACGCCTTTTATCGAAAAACCGTTTACGACTGGGTGGATGCGATGACCGATTCGGCATTTATTGATACCGCCCCATTTGTGGGAGTAAAGTATTGCGGAATTAGCTGGGAATCGGCATTTCTGACAACACAATACAACCTGTATCTCTATTATAACGACACCTCACTTATCCATGAGTTGTATCAAAAAGACTTAGGTTGGATGGAGAAGGTTGCTAAAATTCATCCAAACGGGATCGTTTCAAAAGGGTTGGCAGATCACGAATCGATTATCCCGTCGCCAATCGAGCTCATTGGAACGACTCATTACCTTCATTGTGTCAGGATTATGCACCGGTTTGCAACGGTTATGAAGGATAATAAGAATGGCGAAAAGTTTGCTTTCCTCGAGCAGAAAATCACCGATAACCTGCTGAACACCTTCTGGAAAAACGGTTATCTCAAGCCAATCAATAAACAAACCCTTTTTGCAACCTTGCTCTATTTCAATGTACTTCCTGAAGGCGACCGAAAAGCTGCCGCTGACTCGTTGATAAAAGCTGTTGAGCAGGGTATTGAAGGGCATTTTATGACAGGAATTTTCGGAACGCAGTATGTACTGGAGGCGTTATCTGCAACCGGTCATACCGACAAAGTTTTTGAGGTGGTGAACAGTACCAAATATCCCGGATGGGGATTTATGATCGGTAAGGGAGCAACAACCATCTGGGAGACCTGGAAGGAAAGCGATGATACCTTTTCGAACTGTCACCCGATGTTCGGAACCGTTTCGGGATGGTTTTACAGGTGGCTCGGGGGGATCAGACCATTGGCGGCCTATCCGGGATTTCAGAAATTCACGATTGCTCCTGCTATTCCGGAAGGGCTTACTTTTGCGAAATGTAATTATGCCTCCCCGTTGGGAACGATCACCTCTGACTGGGAAAAGAGTGCAACAGGACACATCTTTAAGGTTGCCGTTCCCAAAGGTGGGGTTGCGAATTTTGAATTACCTCTGAAAAATGCACATAAGATTCTGGTTATGAATACAGGAGATAATGGTTCCTCTTCACCACTTGTGGAAGCTGACGGGAGTTGTAAATTTGAACTAAAGGCCGGGCAATACATTATCACTGCAGATAAATAAACAGACGTTAAATCGGATCGTTAAAACAAATTGCGACCATGAAGAACATGACTTCAAAAGAAAGAGTCCTTGCAGCAATGAATCTACAGCTGCCCGACAAGGTTCCCCTGATGTGCCAGTTTAGTATCGGTAGTATGATGACTCATCTGCAACCATATCCGTACGAGTTTTGGTACGATAAAAATGTTTTTGCCGATGGGTTAAGCTCCCTTCGCGAAATGTTTAAGTTCGATGGCATCCTGGTCAGCCTGCATGGTCATTCGGATAAATGGAAACAGGAGTTGATTTCATGTGAAAAGATTGAAGAGGGTAACTTTAGACTTACTTATCCCGACCGTACAGAGGTTCATTCCTGGACAGATTTGCCGCTTGTTTCATTTCAAAACCGCAAAGGTCAGAAGAGCATCGGGGATATTGATATTGAGAGAGATATTCCGGATGAGATTAACTATATTCCGGTATCCGGCAACCTGTATTTTGACCTTGATAAGGATCACCTGTTCGATATTTTTGATATTATCTATGCAAAAGTGGGAGATTCGGTTTCGGTTCATGGTGAGATCACCTCGCCGTTTGACTATTTTCTCGATTTGTTAGGTTACGAAAACGGACTGGTAGCTCTGATTATGGAACCCGAAAAATGCAAACTTATCCTTGCGAAATTTGCCAATGGAATCATGGATCTGGCTGTTAAGATGTGCGACAAACCAATCGATGCGATCAAGATTTCATCCCCCTTTGCGGGAATGGGTTTTATTTCAATGGAGGATTACCGCGAATTTGTTTTGCCATATGAACAAAAGATTATTCAGGCAATTCGCGCCAAAGGGGTGCATGTGTATATTCATACCTGCGGCTCAATCGATGACCGTCTGGAGTTGATGCGCGAAAGCGGCACCTCAGGTCTCGAGTGTCTGGATCCCATTCCGGTTGGAAATGTCGATCTTGAAGATGCTTTTCGCCGGATTGGCAACGACCTTTTTATTAAAGGGAATATCGATTCTGTAAATACACTCCTTTTTGCAGAGGATGAAAAAGCTGAGGCTGATGTGAAAAAAATTATTGAGATTGGAATGACCAAAGGGAAGGGTTTCATTCTGAGCACTGCCTGCTCTATTGCCCCAATGGTCACAAACCAAAGGTTATTGATGCTTTCGGAGTTGATTCAAAAATATGGTTGTTACACATGAAAAACTATCTCCTGCTCTCAATTTTCTTCATTTCGCTTATTTTGGGTTCATGCAACCCTGAAAAGAAAGCAATTGACTATGCCCTTCTCGCCCACAAGGGTGACTGGTCACACGATTACGCTTTGGGAAGTCCATCCTGGGATACTTTTGAACGGCTGTCCGGCAATCCGGTTTGCAGGGGTCGCAAAGGGATGGAGTGGCCAGTTAATGGATTCTTGTATTCCGATCCGGTAAGTAAAAACTGGTATCTCTACATCGGTGAATACCGGGAATTTTACAAATCGGATCAGGATCCGACTACCACAGATTTCAAGTGCATCATTTATAAATCTTCAGACAAAGGGAGGTCATGGAATAAATGCGGCGATCTTTTTCCCCCGTCGATGCAATGCTATGATTCCGTTAGGATTCAGGCTCCCGATGTGATGGTAACCTATTCCGAAGGTAAATATCACATGGTATTTGATTGGTTAGCAGAAGCTGGTTGGCAACGAACCGATCTTTCTGGCATTGGTTATGCCGTTTCTGATAAACCTGAAGGACCATTTGTAGTTTCAAAGAGACCCGCAAAGTTTAATACCCAATACAAACAGAAACCGTTACTCAGGAAGTACTGGAGGATGTATGCCCCAATGATTGTCAAGCGGGAAAAGGACTGGGCTTTACTTTATATGATGGACACAACTCCGACCAGCAGCTGGGCATTGGCTGTTTCAACCGCCTCAAATCCGGAAGGGCCCTACAGCGAATCAAAAATTATTCTGAATGTAGAACGGAAGACAAATTATGAACCGCTGCAGGAGTATTTTCCGGCATTTTTGCACGATGGTTATGCCTACTTCCCGGCAACATCTGTTTCAATAAATCGCAACTACCAGTCAGTTCACCGGGTAAAAGTTGAAGATCTCACCAATCCTGATAAATACGAACTGTTCAGTGGCGGATCATTCTGGCATTCGGAAAATGTTGAAAACGAATATTCGGGAATCTGGGGACAAACCTTCACGGGATTTGTGGATGAGAACGATTCAGTTTATGTGATGTTTCCCTCAAAGGACCCCCACGATTATGGTACAATTAATCTTGCAAAGGCATCATGGAAAAACTTTAACAGAGCAAGGGGCTTCAACCTTACGGCTAACGAAGGAAATACCTTTTCATATCTTAAGAGGTGGCTTGATATTAAAGATATTGACCTGAAATTCAAACTCGATGGGACGATGCACCTGGTCTGGGATTTTCATTCGCCGATAGATATCCTGAATAGTTGGGGTAAATTTTCTCTTATTCAGGATAATGCAGATTATAAAGAGATTGAGTTGAATCGAACCGGTTGGAAAATATATGAATACGAAAATGGGAAGAATATTATTCGGATTGATTCCGGAAAAGTAAATCTCCTGAACACCGATGATAACAGATTGCAATTGATAATGGAAAACGGGAAGGCTACCTTTGTTTTAAATGGTGAAAAAAGGTGGAGTGGAATATTGAGCAGTAAACCGGGAATTGTGGGAGTCTCATTGATGCCTCACAGCTTTTTGTTTGCCAACAGCTTTGTTGTAAATGGGGCACAAAAGCAGGGATCGGTTATTTATGGCTATTACCAGGCATTGGTTAACACCGGAAACTACGACAATGACTGGACCTTTAAAAAGGATTCCATGTTTTTGTTCGGACGAGGGGCGGTTTCCAAAAAGGATTCCAGTTTTGCGAAATGGAATTTTGACGGGAAAGGATTCGAACTCTATTCACCAAAAGGTCCGGATTATGGATCGGTCAATGTCTATCTCGATGGTAAATTGCTGAATAATATAGTATTGACGAGTTCCAAAGTGATCAGATCGGAAGTAGTCTTTAAATCGGAAGAATTACCTAGGGGAAGCCATGCGGTTTATATCGAATCGATGGATGGAGCGCTTCCTTTGGACTGTATAAATATACAATTGTAGTTACCCAAAATTCCAGACTAGTAAGAGAGATTGCTTCGTCGCTCACTATGTTAATCATTTCGATAAAATTCATCAATGAGCTCCTCGCAATAAGCCACCTGTCATTGCGAGTGGGAACCCCCAAATTTGGGCCCAATGTGATTATGACAACCATGGATAAACCTTAAATTAGGGGAGATTGCTTCGGCACTCAAGGGTTTAAGATTAAACTGAAAGATCATTTTGGAG
>Ga0118677_10006020_pt1 | contig 20828 bp, 30 predicted proteins | sample AliMusrvi5mmetaG_FD_86154 | JGI IMG/M metagenome (GOLD analysis project Ga0118677, IMG submission 86154)
ATGGTGAACCAATAACTATTGGAGTAGGGCATACAGGTGGCGTTAAACTTGGTGATGTTATTACCCAAGAACAAGCCGATGAATACCTTGTAAGTGATGTATCCCATGCCGCTAATGCTGTAAATCAAATGGTAGATGAAAACATGACACAAGGACAGTTTGATGCTTTATGTTCTTTTGCTTTTAACTTAGGCATTGGAAACCTTAAAAATTCAACACTTTTAAAGAAATTAAATAGTGGAGATATTCAAGGTGCGGCAGATCAATTTTTGGTATGGAATAAAGCCGCTGGTAAAGTTATGGCGGGGCTTACACGCAGACGAGAAGCAGAAAGAACATTGTTTTTATCATGAGCGATGTTTTTGATGATGCAAGTGACTTAGAAGTATTGCATAGAGATTTGGCAATTAAAGCCATTAGAGAAAAAAGGAAAGCTACCTATACTGGCTATTGTCGTTATTGCAATGAAACAATAGAGTTAGGTAGCTTTTGTTCTGCTGAGTGCAGAGAAGGTCAAGAATTAGAAAATAAGCTAAAAGGTATCAGGGGGTTTCGTTAAACCAACCCCAAAAAGGAATTGGTTCATTTAACTTTTCATCTTCTAATACAAGCTTAACTGCATTTTCAATTCCATCTGGAAATAAAATTAACAGTTCTTTTTCAGCTTCTTCTCTGTCGCTGGTGGTAAATGTTGTCATGCGTAATCTGCTGTCTTTATAAGTAATAGTTGAATACAAATTTGTAATTCTTGAACTGCATCATAGATTGGTTTATAGCCATTGATATGAGCGTTATTATCCAGTATTTCTATGTGACTAAGTAACTGTCTTGCGTGTTTAATATCGTGTGAAAGGTCGTTCATTTTTTATATCCTCTAGCGTATAAAATAATAATTAAGATAAAGCCAGCTATTACCAAAAAAGCAAATAGCATGGCTATATCGTTCATTTAATGCGTACTACTTTTGCCCTTTTTAAAACACTTTCGTACTGGGCTTTTGCTACATCGTCTAACTTCCGCAAAGGAAGTTCTTGGTAATACTTGTACTTTGCCTGATACTCAGGCTGTTCGGAAGGGCGAACCCATCCGTACTGCTTGATCCAGCGTTCTTCAATGTCAGTCCCGCTTGCTGTCCAGATATGTTCATTCATGCTTCTCTCCTATTAAACTAACAAAAGGTCTAAAGCTTGGTTCTTAGCGCGTTCGCCAGCCCCAAACCATGCGCTATTAAGCCGTGCATCGTCTGATCTTGTAGGGTTAAAGTGGTCGTAGTATTCTGTAACCGCGTTAACCATACCCCATTTGGTATGACCTACTAACTCAATGCCTTTAGCTTCTTCATTAAAAAGCGCCAAAATCTTTTTATATGCTCGATTGGTGGTTACGTCATATTCTTCATCAGCTAATTGAACTGAAGTAGCCACTAAAAAACTTACAAAATCTTTTGCTTCTTCAGCGCTTAACTTTGCTTTTTGCAAATGTTTTGCCATTTCCATAAATGACCCAAAGCTCTCCACCGCATTACCAAGCTGGGCTTTAACTGCTACATGGTCAAATTGCTGAATGTGGCTAAATGACACTTGGTTCACATCGCGGTTAACCGCCGCTGTAAGGGTGTTATTACACACTACGCGAACTGTTGTGAACCTAGCAGTAGTGGCTAGTGTCTTATCGCAAGAAGTAGATAGCAATAAGAAACCACCAATGCCATCACCTTTGCAAACTTCACCAAACTTACCTGTTTCAGCTAACGCCCACATCCGCTTGCCACCCATAAGAGTGCCAGCCGTATGAATCTTAAAGCCGTTCTCTGCCACTAAATCGCGGAAGAACCCAAGAACTTCTTTAGGTTGAACTGGTTTATAGCGGTTTGATACAACAGACAATGGCGTATTGTCGTCAGAACGATACAAAACACTTTGACCTGAATAGATTTGGTCGTTGCCTTGTGCATTAAAGCGAACAGGTGAACGCTCAATGCTCCAATCCATGCCAGCGGCTACTTGCCATTGTTCAATGCTTGCGCCTTCTTCAAGCTCTTGCCCTAGCTTATGCCAAGGTGTTTCACCTACAAAAGCCATTTCAACAAATCCGTTACTACGTTGTGTTAATTCATGTGCCATGATTTTTCCTCTAGTTAATCATTTACTACTTTTCCAGTTGCCTCAAAATTAAGGTATCTGTAACGCTATCCAATATTTCACGCGCTTTAGCTATCGCGTCATAACTGGGTTCTACTTTAAATATAACAATTACTTCTGGCGTCATATATGCCGTTGTGCCATCAATCAGCATCTTTTCAACTTCGTTCATTTTTTAGTGACCGCAAATAACTCTACGCGTTCTCTTGCTACTCGCAAAGTGTTGTACCGCTGATGTAGGCGTTGCAAAATAGACCAACGCTTTTCATTTTTTTTCTCTGATTTAAGCAATTCCAATACTTGTTCTTCATTAAGGCTTGACAAAATATTAGTCAAAGTTCTCCAGCTATAGTCGCTAGTCTTAGGGATTTGTTTAATCCAATTCATTTTTAATTCCTTTCAAGGGATTTAGTGTAACAGATTTATTGATAGTGTAAAGCATTATGTTGCTTTTTGCCACAATTTAGCTTCAGCGGCTTTACGCGCTTTCGCCGCATCTTCTATGTCCCAAAAATAGCCTATAAATTTTTGAACATTATTGACATATATAGTGGCGCGCCATTTCTTCTTTTCAGTAGACCATGAAACACCTTTTACACCAGAACGGCTAGTGTTATACAGTTTTGTATTTTGCGCTTGTATTGATCTAGTAGCCCATCTAACATTAGATGGTTCATAATCTTTAGATCCGTCAATACGGTCTAAACTATGTTGTGATGAAGGCTTGCGCCCTACATCTGTTAAAAAATTGTCATAGCTTTCTAACCAGCGTTCACAAACAGAAATATTTGCATACCATTTAGACCATCGTTGTCCAGAACAACGCTTTTTCATGTTTTTCCAAGCTAAAAATTCTGGTTCATAATAATGCCCGTGTATTAACGCCATTTCAACTCCTCCAATGCTATTTCTGAAATCGCTCTTTTATCATGAAGAGCTGCCCAAATTCGTTCATCAATGGTTTTATTAGTAATTAATACGTAAACATAAACTTCATGTTTTTGTCCTTGTCTATGTATTCTTCCTACCGCTTGTTCATAGTCAGTTAAACTCCAAGGAAGGCTTACAAAAACTACTTTATTACCGCCATGCTGTAAATTAAGCCCAAATTGAGCACTTTTTGGGTGCGCTAGTAAAAGTTCTATTTCCCCGCGATTCCATCGCTCTGTAGCGTCTTTATCATCTAAAGTTTGAGCATGAGGATAGCGACGTTTTAATTCTGCAAATTCTTCTTTATAGTTATAAAAGATTAAAGTATTGGCACGTTGGTTTTCAGCTAACAGCTCATCAAGGGATTCAAACCGATGGTCTGAAAACCATACAGGAGTCTTAACGCTATCAAATTGCCCGGGAGTGCTAGACGGTGTTCGCTCCGTATAGTAAACAAAGCCTGATGCCATCTGTTGCAACTTCTGGGTAACTACGGCAGAATTAGCGGCTATTACCTTAGCTTCAGGAAATTGATGTACAAAATCCTTTTTCATCTTTTCGTATGGCTCGCGATCTGGCAAATCGCAACGTATCTCTACGGTGTGGAGTGGTGGAAGTTTATCTTTATATTCCGTTGATTCTAATAAAAAGGTGGCTGGGCGGATTCGCTGCATCACAAGCTCCAATGCGCCCAGCCGAGGTTGCCAATCGCCAAAGTCACGATTGATGCAAACAAAGTATTGTTGTAGAAAAGCCCCTTTGCTTCTGCCTAATAGCTGTTGGTCAACGATCTTACACTGACCAAAGACATCTTCCAAGCCATTGCTAGTAAAGCTACCCGTCAATCCCCAGCGAACTTTGATACTATCCATTACTTTAGCAAGAGCTTTGAACCGTGTGCCAGACGGGTTCTTGAGTTTGGTTAACTCATCAAACACAATGCCATCAAAATCTAGATATTGTGCAATCAACCATTGAATGTTGTCATAGTTAATGACTACAACTTGAGATTTACTTTTAAGGGCTTCTAGCCGTTGTTTGGGTGTACCAACGCACACACTAAGGGTTAACCCTGTAGCCCATTTGAGCCTCTCTTGATCCCAAACATCGGTGCATACTCTTTTAGGTGCAAGCACTAACCAACGCTTTACTACTTTGGTAGTTAACATTTCTTGCATGGCTGTTAAAGCAATCGCAGTCTTACCCGCGCCCACTGATGCTAGAACCATCGCCCTATCATTCTCATACAAGAAGTCAACGGCTTGCTCTTGGTAATCCCTAAGCTGCAACAATCCACTCATTAATTTCTTCCTTACTCCATAAACAAATGTATCGTTGCTTTAACGCAACAACATCTTCTGCAAATATTTCCTGCATTGGTGATAATCGTCCACCTCTAGGGCGTTTAAGTTCCACAAACCATGTATGCCCATTGGGTAGACAAGCAATGCGATCACTTACCCCACGCTGAGTTGTGGATTTAAACTTATAGGTCTTTCCCCCTATAGATTCCACGCTCCAAACAAAGTATTTTTCTATTTCACGTTCTTTTTCGTTCATGTAAAAATAATATCATAAAATCTGTTGCGTAATAGATTTAGTTGTGTGTATACTGTAAGTTCTAAAGAATAAGGAATAAAGATAATGGCTAAACACTCATCAATCGTCGGCGGATCAACCGCCTCTAGGGTAATCAAATGCCCTGCATCAGTAGCTCTTGTAGCCAAGATGCCACCAAAGCCTTCTAGCAAATATGCGGATGAAGGCACGTTACTACACAACGCAATTGCAGAAATATTAGAAAACCAAAACGGATCAGAGTCGATTATTGGTTTTAAATATAAAGAACTTGAAGTCACTCGTGAACTACACGATGACAAAATTCTTCCCGCATTGCACAGTCTTTCTGAAGTCGACCCTGATTTTGATATGCAATACACAGTTGAGTCCGAAGTTGATTTTGGCGACTATCTTCCGGGCGTGTTCGGATCGGCTGACTTGATTGGTCGTATTGATGACAGAGCTATTGTGCTTGATTGGAAGTTTGGTTCAGGCGTGATCGTCAATGCCGAAGAGAATTACCAAGGTATGTTCTATGCCGCAGCAGCTATGCGAACTGATAAGACCAAATGGGCGTTCGAGGGTGTTAAAGAGATTGAAATCATTATTGTCCAGCCACCAGAGATGCGCCGTTGGGTTACTACACCGCAACGCATCGCTGAGTTTGAAATGCAACTTGCGCTTGCTGTTAAAGAGGCTTCTCGTAAAGAAGCTCGCATGGAGTCAGGTAGCCATTGTCGTTGGTGTGCTGCTAAGCCAACTTGTCCTTTAATGACAGGCGCAGTTGCTAGATCAACTCAGATTGCATTAAAGAACTTAAAACCTGAATTGATTGCAATTTATTTACAACAAGCCGATATATTAGAAGATTGGATTAAAGATTTACGCGAGTTGGCACACCAAATGCTAGAAGCTGAAGTAGCAGTACCCGGCTTTAAGCTAGTAGCTAAACGGGCAATACGCCAATGGATAAATGAAGATCAGGCAAAAGCTAAGTTATTAGAACTGCGATTAGGAAAAGAAGCTACAGTTGAAAAAGTTATTTCTCCAACTCAAGCTGAGAAAGTTCTTAAAAAATATAATTTAGATTTACCTCAAGATTTAGTAGTAGCAGTAAGCAGTGGAAGTACGCTAGTACCGGAGAGTGATCCCCGCCCAGCGGTTTTACAAATTGGGAGGCAGATTAGCGCCGCCCTTAATAAACTAAACTAAGGAGCAAAGAGCAATGAGTAATTTAACAACATTTAAAGGTGCAAACCTTCCAGCAGTAGCAGACTTATCTAAAGCCCTCAAGTCAGGCTTGGCAGACGTGGCTCAAGTAGGCACAGTCATTATCAAGATGGACAAAACAGGTCATTGGGTATTTGGTTCAGACCAAACTGAAGTACAAGAAGGTTCTGAATGGGCAGTAAACCCTTTTTCTTTTGTACATGGCTATATAGCTTGGGGTACAAGCACTGTAGCGGGTGAAAAAATGGTATCTGTTACTCAACCATTACCCGAACTAGAGCCAGCACCAGAAAGCGCTAAAAAGGGCTGGGAAATGCAAGTCGGTATTGAGATTAAATGTTTGAATGGCGACGACAAAGATATGACAGCTCGCTTTGCAACTACATCTGTGGGTGGCAAACGTGCAGTACAAACTTTGGGCGCACAAATCTCTGACCAGATTGATAAAGACCCAAGCAAGCCTGTTGCGATTGTATCGCTTGAAGTGGAGCATTATTCTCATAAATCCTATGGCAAAGTTTATACGCCTGTGTTTAAAGTAGTTCGTTTTGAATCAATGGATGTAGAGTCTGCAACTGCCGAACCAACTTTGGAACTTAAAGATGCGCCGATGGTTGAAGAAGTAGTAGCACCAGCAGCACCAGTGCGCCGTCGTAGAGCAGCAGTTTAATTTTATTTACTAGAGGAAATATTATGAAAAAAGCACTTGCATTTGTATTACTTTTAGCTTCTTTCGCAGTAGCAGCGTCTTGCCCACCTTATGCCCCGTACCGTTGTGTACAGGGTTATAACGGCAAAATGATCTGCGGTTGCGGAATGTAATAAACATGGGGTTAGGCTGACACTATTCAGCTCGATGTCTATATGAAGATAAGACTAAAAAGACTGTCTAGCCCCACCTAATTTACTAGAGGAAATAAAATGACAACTCATCAAGATATAACTATCGCCCCTGAAGTTCGTAGAGCTTTGAACAAACTTAAGATGGAAATGGTTAAGCAAGCCCAAGTTAATATTAAGAACATATTCCCGGGGCTTGGTTCTAAAAAGAAACCTAAAACTAAACAAGGAAAAGCGTGAGCATTCTTTGGGTCGACTTTGAAACAAAGTCCCGTTGCAACTTATTGACGCGAGGCGTGTATAACTATGCACAAGATCTTTCTACTGAGGTTTTGTGTATGTCGTATGCTTTCGGTGATAACGATGTTATAACGTGGACACCAGATCAGCCATTCCCTGACGCAATCATGCGGCATGAAGGCATGATTTACGCTCACAATGCGACTTTTGAGCGATTGATTTTTTGGTATGTTTTGCAGATTAACTTTAAGTTAGAGCAATTCTATTGCACCGCTACGCAAGCCAGAGCCAACTGCGCTCCCGGTTCACTAGAGGATGTAGGACGCTTTGCTGGCGCTTCGATGCGTAAGGATTTTAAAGGCTCGCAATTAGTTCGCGCCCTTTGTATTCCGCAAGGCGATGGTATGTTCAATCAAGATGAACAGCTCTTTACAGAGTTAGTTGATTATTGCGAACAAGACGTTCGCGCCATGAGAGATATTAGTAAAGCCCTGCGCCCACTATCGAAGGAAGAATTAAATGATTACCACATCAATGAAAGAATTAACGATAAGGGTGTACTGGTCGACGTACCACTCGCGCAAGCTGCTATGTTGTACTCAGAAGAAGAAATCGAGGAAGTGCAAAAGCTTGTCGTGGAGATCACAGAGGGTGAAATTGCCTCTGTACGCTCTCCGAAAATGCGGGAGTGGGTACAAGCCCGCATTGGCGATGAAGCGCTCAAGCTCATGGAATCTTATAAGGAGGGTCGAAAGAAGTATTCAATCGACAAGAATGTAAGAAACACTCTATTAGCTTTTGCTGATGAAAACCCAGACCAAGTTCCACCCCATGTTGCGGACGTAATTCAATGCGCTGATGATCTGTGGGCATCGTCTGTTGCCAAGTTTCAAAGAATGGTTAACCTTGCAGACGAAGAAGATCACCGCGTTCGAGGTGCATTCATGTTTAATGGTGGATCTGCTACTGGTAGGGCTTCTAGCTTTGGGCTACAAGTACACAACTTTACCCGCAAGTGCGCCAAGAACCCAGAGGCAGTCCGAGAAACGATGGTAACAGGCGATGACATTGTGCCATTGTATGGAAAGCGTGTCACCGATGTTCTAAAAGGTATGTTGCGTCCAGCTATTATTCCAGCTAAGGGTAAATACTTAGTTGTAGCGGATTGGGCGGGTATTGAAGCACGTTGCAATCCATGGCTATCAAACAAACCTCAAGCCGAGGATGTATTAGATGTTTTCAGAACTGGAAAGGACATATATGTTCGAGAAGCTGCGGAAATATTTAAGTGTGATGAAGCTGACGTTACACCAGATCAGCGACAACTTGGCAAAGTCGCTATTCTTTCATGTGGTTATGGTGGTGGCATTGGTGCTTTTGCTGCGATGGGTCGCAATTACGGTGTGGTTCTACCCGAATCTGACGCTCGAAAGACGGTGGATGCTTGGCGTAGAGCAAACCAGTGGGCTGTCCAATACTGGCAAGAGTTGGAGTCTGCTTATACCAAAGCCATGCGTAATCCGGGTTACGAATTTAAAGCGGGGCGTGTAACTTATTTATTTGATTCTCAACACCTTTGGTATTGCTTACCATCGGGGCGCATACTATCATATCCTTATGCCCGCTTAGATGAGGAGGGGATTTCTTACGCCAAAGCTGCGTGGAAACCTGCTGCGATGGCTACTGAATGGGCTAGAGCTAGATTGTGGAAAGGTCTTGCTTGCGAGAACATTACTCAAGCTGTTGCCAATGATATTTTAAGAAACTCTTTACGTCAGATCGACAACGTGGTATTGCACGTTCACGATGAAATTGTTGTGGAAACAAGCCGTCCAGAAGAAGTAAAATATCAGATGGAAAGCATTATGCGTTCATCTCCAATTTGGGCTGAGGGCTTACCCTTAGATGTTGAGATTAACATTATGACGCGTTACGGAAAGTAGTAAACTGTTTGTCCAATAAAGCAAAAAGCTGAAAATCTTTATGGGACTTTCAGCTTTTCTAACCAGAATAACTAGAGGATTAAATGGCTTCCAAAATAATATCACAAAACGAATTTATCAACTATTTATCAACACTACCAGCAGACGGCGAAACCTTATTGCTAGTAGAGCAAAAGGTAGTAACCAAAAATGGTGAACCTATATTACACGGCGATGGCACAGTCAAATATACATGGCTACCCTCATTGCCAACCAAGATAAAACCAAATTCAGCGCTTTATGTAAACACGGGTAGTTTTATTATTGATCGTTTTAAGAATGGCAAATTGTCAGCGTCAGCATCCAACTGCGAACACGTTCTTTTTATGATGCTAGATGACGTCGGTACAAAGTCCAAGACCCCGCCATTAGAACCTACATGGAAGATCGAAACATCTCACGGCAATCAGCAGTGGGGTTACATCTTTGATCTGGATAACCAACCAACTAAGGGTGAGTTCACGGCAGCCATTACCGCTATTGCGGCGGCTGGCTACACTGATGGCGGTGCAACCAACGCAGTACGCAACGTGCGCGTTCCCGGCTCGATTAATTACAAGCCGGGTAAGGATAGCTTTGAAGCGAAGCTCTTAGAGTTTCACGAAGAGCGTGAGTTCACGCTAGATCAAATCTGCGAAGCTCTAGGGGTTAACCCTGAAGAAGCTGACACCGCATCTATGCAACGCATTTCTCTGTCAGATGATGGCGACGATGACATTTTGCAATGGATTTCTGATAACTCGATGCTTCTAGAGAAGGCTAACGGCTCGGGCTGGTATGGAATCGTTTGCCCTAACGAAGCGGCTCACAGTGATGGCAACCCAATGGCTCGCTATCATCCCGTGAATCGGGCGTTTTGTTGCTACCATGAGCATTGCCAAGACTTTGACTCACACGCTTACCTCGATTGGGCTGCATCCAATGGTGCGCCAAAGCATACGCCCGGGGTTCGCTCTGAGTTGTTAACAGACAAGATGGCTAAAGCGCTATCTAAGCTAGAACCAACCGAGGCTTACCGAGATGCTACTGAGCGCCTTAAAGAGATTGAGCGCAAGGAGCTATCACGCGTTGAGCAAGCTGATTGGTATGACCGCTTCGCTTACGTGCAATCAGATGATTGTTACTTTGATGTGTTAGCGCGTAACGATCTCTCCCGTGGGGCTTTTAATGCTATATATCGCCATATATCTTGCACATCCAATCACACCAAGCGTAAGATCGAAGCCTCTGTTTGCTTTGATGAGAACAGACAAGCTCATAATGCCAAAGTGCTTAAAGGTTTAACTTACGCTGCTGGTGAGGGCGTGTTGGTTGGGCATTTAGGGGATCTATATGGCAACCGTTGGGTGGATGCTAGACCTAAAGTTGCATCAACAGGCGGTAACATTGATCGTTGGTTAGATCATTGTCGCCATCTTGTGCCAAACGAGGATGAACTCAATCACGTCTGGGACATTATGGCATTCAAACTCCAGCATCCCAAGACCAAAATTAATCACGCCGTGCTGCACGTTGGCGAAGAGGGTAGTGGTAAGGATCTGATGTGGAAGCCATTCATCTGGTCAATTTGCGGATACTATCTCAAGAACTTAGCTGTTGTCGATGGTGATCGCATTCAGTCGCAGTTTAATGACCACTTAGAATCCGAGATTCTGGTACTCAATGAACTCAAAGAGCCAGACTCCGCAACAAGGCGTGACCTTGCTAACAAGCTCAAGCCCATCATTGCCGCGCCCCCTGAGATGTTCTCTGTTAATCCCAAAGGCAAGAAGCGTTATGACGTAGCCAACCGCTTGTTTGTGCTGGCATTTTCCAACGAACAAGTGCCTATCAGCCTGTCATCACAAGACCGCCGATGGTTTTGTATCAGCTCTGATGCAGCGCCAATGGAGGCTATCAAGCCCGGCTCAGGTGCGGATTTAGTGAAGTGGTACGAGTCTGGTAACTTGGAGCATATAGCTAACTGGCTATGGGCTAGGGATGTAGCTAAGTTTAATCCGGGCGCAGCTCCACAAATGACTGAGTTTAAACAGAACTTATTAGAGTCAGGCATGAGTGGTTTAGAGTCTGCCATTATTGAGATGATTAACAATAGACAAGGCGACTTTGGGCGCGGTGTGCTTGGTAGCCCATTGCATCCAGTGTGTGATCGCATCGCCGATATGCTCAATATGCCACGAAACAAAGTACCACAAAGCGCTTTGCTTCATGCAATGAAAGAAGCTGGTTGGAAAGACATGGGGCGTTTAGCATCCGCAGATATGCCTAACAAGAAGCGTGTGTTTGCATCCAAAGAGGCGGCGAGGGACTATAGTAAGTCTGATTTACGGCGTATGATTGAGCTATTACCAGAGCCAAAGGCAGTGGTACTAGACATAAAACGGAGTGCGTAATGATTACTGAAGAAGAATTAATTGAAACAGGGGAAGCATCAGGGTTTTCCCTATATGAAATTCAATTGGTTAGCATTGAATTACAACGCTTTGCAGAATTAGTAGAAGGTAAAGCAATCCATAAATTACTTTCTGCACCCGAAGGGTATATTATGTATACGCCATGTAGGTTACACTAGACCCCTACCTAAGCGCTTAGGTTATGACATTTTAAGGACACAAACATAATGAACAAACCAACTCGTAACGATTCAGGAGCAGTGAAGTTTACGCTGTCTAAAGCAGCTAAAGCATTGGGAACTAAAGGCGGTCACGTATCATCGCCAGCTAAGACCCAAGCAGTACAAAAGAATGGCAAATTGGGTGGACGTCCAACCAAAGCATAACGGTGTAATGAAGCCCTCTTAGGGGTGAAAGCGGATGCTGACGATTGTTCCTAAAGGCAATCACTGTCAGACGCAGCGAGTAGCCCCACCTTTTTGTAGCTACATTGTGGCTACAATATATTTATCAATAAACCCTCATTTTTAGCCGTTTTTGCAAAAATCTACATGAAAATGAGAATTATTCGCATTTGCTACTGATAATCATTCTCAATTGCTAAAAATCCTTATAAATCAACGATTTAAGCGGGTTTTTTAAGGTATTTTCTCGCTTTTTTTGAAAGTGTAGCAATATCAAGGGGTTACACCTGATTTTTTAGGGCTTGGGGCTAAGGGCGGGGCAATATATTGCATGGGCGCAATATAGCCCGCCAATAATCGGCTAATTTTTAAAGGGCGCAAGCTATCGCACAAGGCGCAAGGCTTGCGAGTATTGCAGGGGCGATACTCTCGGCAATACCCCGCCCGCCTGATAGCGGCGCGATATTCGCGACAATAGCCCGCTTTTTAGCCGTTAGCTGGTAGCTGGTAGCTACTAGCTAGGGGCTAATAGAAAAGCCCGCCAAAGGGCGGGCAATAGCTTAACTAATCACGTGCAAAATTAGCTATAAAATCAAAATCAGGGTGAACGGCTTTAGCCCCTAAAATAGCCTCTCTACACGTTTTATATGCGTTTGTAGACCACGCATAGCATAAGCCGCCCTGACGTTTATAATAGACGTGTATTTTTCTTTTATACACTTTAAAATCAGTTTTCATTTTTTAGCCTCTATTCTAAAAACGGGCAAAATTACCCGCCAAAAAACCCCGCAAGCGCGGGGCGTTTTAACTGATAATTTTTAATCTAATTGTGGCTCGAATTTTGGCGCTTCGCCGTCATCAAAATATTCTCGAATTTTAAATTCCTCTATTTGCTCGCCATTTTCTAATTGCTCGGCTATTGCATCATATATCCAATTATTTTTTAAAATATAACCGTCGTCATCTAAACAAATTTTAATTTTTAATTCGTAAGTTTTCATTTTTTCACCTTTTAAAATAATTCTAATTGCTCGGGGCTAACAGCTAAGGGCGGGGCGGCTTCGGGCGGCAATAATTGAGCGCGGATCGCGTTTATTTGCTCGCACAATTCGCGCAAGTTATAAGTAGTAAAAACAATCCCGCCGCCAAATTGTTTATTGTGAAATTTTTTCCCGCCTAACTTACGGGCGCGGGCTAGCGCTAAATTGTATTTTTGCGTTATCTTATCTAATCCCATGTAATCTGATAAATCGGCGGGGATAGTAAAGCTCAAAAAGTGGCAAATATAACGCGGATTGCCGTTTACGTCATTATTTGCGCGGGTGAAATCATCTTGAGTAATCATAATTTTTAATCCTCTTTTTGGTTAAATTTTTGCTTCGTTTTTTAAGGTATCGCCCATTTGCTGACGCAAATAAACGACAATATCCCATTCCGCATCGTCGCGCCCTTTTTCGCGCTCTTGATTTGTCAATTTATCTTGATAGTGATACAAGGCGCGTAAAATCGTTAAATATTCGTCAGCATCAAGCCCGATTACAAACCTATTGCTGTTTACTGTATCGCGTAAATTAAGCATTTTAAAATTCTCCAATTAGTTTTAATTCTTGCGCCATTTTTTCAATTTGCGCCCAATTTATAGAATGACAGCCGACAATTAAGGTATCGCCGTCAAAACTATTAAAGCGATAAGCGCCCAAATTTATTTGATGTAATCCGGCTTCGATTGTTTTTCCGGTATTCTTAGCGCGTGAAAGTAAAGGGTAAATTTTCAGCGCATCGGATACCGGTATTTTTGCGCCCCGCGTTGTCTCTATTTGATCCCCTTTTATTCTTAATAGCGTATCGCTAAATTGAAAACCGTTAGTGTTGACGTTTTCGCCGATTTTCCATAATTCAAGGCGCTCAACGGCTTCAAGGGCGGAAATTCTATTTTGCTCGGCTTGTTTAATCTCGCGTTTAGCGGCGCGGGCGGCGGCGGCTTGCGCTACATAAGCGCGGGCGTCGGCTTCGGTTTGATTGTCACGCGTCCACGCGGGCGCGGGCATTTTGAGCGCGTCGCAATAACTTAACACTTCGCCGGTATTTTTATAAATTTCAAGCGCAATATTGCCGCGCCCTTGTTTATTCTTATGGATAGCAAAATCAGAGCGCAAGCGCTCAACGCGTCGCGCCCATATATCTAGATTGTGGCTTGCGGGGCGGCTTACATCGTCGCAATATATAACGTGATAGCTCGGCGGGATAGCGGCGCGAATAATGCCCTTATGTTTACCCGTTGAGCTTGAATATCCCCGCGAAGTAAATAAGACGATATTGCCGTATTCAGGCGCGAAGCGGGCGACGGGAAAATGACGCCCATATGAATAGATAACGCCATTCTCAAAAAAGATACTGCCCGCCCGCCCCTCGGCTTGCGATTGGCTCGCCCATATATGGGCGGCTTCATTGTGGCTACTAAATACTTTTTTCATGTTAAAACCCCCCGATTAAGTTATAGGCTAAAAATGCGCCCAAAATAGCGCCCATGATACAAGCGCCCAAAACGTCCCAAATTGTTGTTTTTTGCTTTTTATTGATAGCGTCGGCAACGGCTTGCGCTTCGGCGTATGTTTTATATAGTTTTTTGTTTTCCATTTTTTGCTCACTTTCATGTTATAGGTCAAATTGTCACTTGCTACGGGGTTAGTATAACTCTGGCTATTTTGAGTGTAAAGGATTATTTTACAATTAAACAACAATTTTATATAGGGGTTTACCCTTAGAAAATTGTCACTTTTTTGGGTTAGATTGTTTGAACATTGTCAAAAATGACGGCGGGCGTGATAGCCTTTTAGCTATTGGCTAGGGGCTTTTTTATGGGTCAAATTGTATAAGGTGACGTATATCTTTTTTATCATTTTTTTATAATTTGGGGTATTTTAGCGGCTGACATTTTTAGGTGTGACAATGTGACAAGTGACAATTTTAGGGCGGGCAAATTGTCATTTTTAACCCTTGATAATAAGCCCCTAGCTAACAGCTAACAGCTAACAGCTAACAGCTAACAGCTAACAGCTAACAGCTAACAGCTAACAGCTAACAGCTAACAGCTAGGGGGTAAATTTCACCCTCGCCCCGCTATGCTTTAAATTTTCAGCCCCTAGCCCTATGCTTTCAGCTTTCAGCAAGTGACAATCTAGCCCATTCTTGTTTGACATAACACCGGTTATACGCAACCCCTTGCTAAATTCTGTTAGCTAGTAGCTCGGGGCTTATAGCTAGGGGCTTGGGGCGGGATATCGCCCTGTAAGCCTTATTCTATATGGGCGGGTTTTTTTGCCATATAAAAAGCAAAAAGGGGGTCATTACTTTATGGCTACCCGAGTAAGGGGCTTTTTAACCTATGAACTATGCAAAAAGTTGTTTTGCAAAAAGCTAAAAAATTTTTAGTAATTTTAAAACTAAGTTAGCAAACACTAACATATTATGTAAAACAAGCCCCAGTTGCACTTTTCAGGGTTTATGCTAATATCCGACTATGACTAACTATAGGGGTACTAACATGGATCGCTTTATACCAGACCCACTATTCTATTCAGTCGACCACAAAACAGACAAAATCCGCGCAACGCAAGAAGATTTAGACCGTATTTACGATGCTGCCTATCGTGGGCTAACAGGCGATGCCCTAGCCCTCAAGTCAGGGTTTCTACCCGTAGACTTCAATAGACTGTGCCAGTTTGATTCAAAAGCCGCAGAAATGGTGCTAACAGCTAAAGCTGCAAACCAAGCGGATATTAGCGGTAAGCTAATGAAAAAAGGTTTAGATGAAGGCGACACTAAAGCCCTTATTGAAATCCTCAAATGCTTACACGGTTGGAAACAGGCTCGTCCAGACAGTGAATCTTCTAACGAAATACGAATTATCGTAGAAAACGCCGAACCGCAAATAATCCCGGGTGAGAATGGCTGACAATCGTAAGGTCAAATTGCCAAAGTTACATACTGGGCAACTTGATTTATATAGAGGACAGGGTAGGCTAAACGTAGTAAGAGCCGGGCGAAGGTTCGGCAAGTCTATCTTTGCCACATGGCTCGCAGCTAAAACTGCTATTGACGGCAAACAAGTCGGAATCTTTGCCCCAGAACACAAGCAGTTAGCAGAAATCTGGGATGCTCTGCGAGATACGCTTGACCCCGTGATAAAAAGTGCCAACCGCAACGACGCTACTATTAAGCTCATTAATGGTGGCAAGATCGACTTTTGGACAATTTTGGACAACGAGTTGGCAGGGCGCGGACGATCTTATGACCTAACGCTTATTGATGAGGCAGCCTTTACCAAAAGCCCTCAGATGAAAAATGACATCTGGTTTAAGTCAATTAAACCAACCATGTTAACAACCCAAGGCATTACTTGGGTATTTTCTACCCCAAACGGGGTTGATCCCGATAACTTCTTTTGGGCTGCTTGCAACGAGCCAGATCTAGGATTCAAAGAGTTCCATGCGCCTAGCTTGGCTAACCCCTATGTGCCACCAGCCGAGATTGAGTCCGAACGGCTACGCCAGCACGAGTCTGTGTTCGCGCAAGAGTATCTTGCTGAGTTTATCGACTGGCGGTCTGTCAGCCTACTAGCTGTCAGCAAACTGCTAATAGAAGAACTACCAATTAAACCGCCTACAGGCGTAGAAACGGTATACGCCGTCATTGACTCAGCGATGAAGGCTGGTCAGCAGTTTGATGGTACAGCCGTAGTGTATTTTTCGATGAACTCTCAAAGCGAGCAACCGCTAACAATCTTAGACTGGGATATTGTCAGTATTGATGCGGCAATGCTAGAGCATTGGATACCCTCTGTGTTCTCAAGGCTAGAAGAGTTAGCCAAAGAAACCAAAGCAATCTACGGGGTTGCGGGAACGTGGATTGAAAATAAAGGCTCTGGAATTGTGCTGTTGCAACAAGGGCAGACACGGGGATGGCACGTCCATGAGATTGAAAGCAAGTTTACTCAACTAGGTAAAGATGAAAGAGCCGTCAGTATCTCTGGCTATCATTTCCAAGAAAAAGTAAAAATGAGCGAACACGCCTATTACAAAACAGTGCCTTTCAAGGGCGCAACTAGAAATCACTTGATTACTGAGATGGCTGGCTTTAGACTAGGCGATCCAGACATTAATAAAAAATCAAATGACTTATTAGATTGTTATGTTTATGGAGTTGCCATTGGATGTGGTAACAAATTGGGATTCTAATGGTATTATGGGCGGTATCTTTTTGGGAATAATCTATGTCTGACGTAACCATATCAAATACGGGCTTACCTTCTCCCCTCATGGAGTTCCTTAAAGCCGAAGCCATTGAGCCGGGCAGTCCAGTTGGCTATCAGACTTGCAAAGCAATTTTCGAATTTCACCCTTTAGCTTCCAAAATTATTGAAAAGCCTATTGTATTAGCGCTTTCTAAACCCCGTACTATTGGTATGGACGTTCACCCTAAAGATATGTTGGTTAAAGCATTTCAAGATGAATGGAATGCCCTAGACGCTACTAACATCATTCGTGATGTAACTTTTCTAAAACGTGTGTATGGTGTGTCCGCCGTAGTGTACGGCGCAGAAGGTATTCCAACAGATAAAGAAATTGACCCTTGGACACTACCTGACTTAAATTTGTACTTTAATAAACTTGACCCGTTAAACCTTGCTGGCTCAACCGTCACCAACCAAAACCCTAACGCGCCAGACTTTCAAAAGCCTAATTTGTATGTTACGGCTGCGGGTCAACCCTATCACCCATCAAGAAGCTGTATTGTATTTAATAATACTCCGATCTACCTTGCATACCAGTCATCCGGTTTTGGTTTCACAGGTCGCTCTGTATTTCAACGCGCCCTGTATCCCTTGAAGTCATTTGTTCAGTCTATGGTCACTGACGATTTGGTCACCTTCAAGGCGGGGCTACTGGTTATTAAGCAAAAGCAATCAGGCTCAATCGTAAACCGCTTAATGCAGACTGCTGCTGGCATCAAGCGTAGCTACTTGCAACAAGGCGTTACAGGTAACGTCCTGTCGATTGATATTGACGAGGATATTGAGTCCATTGACTTAAATAACACCGATACAGCCATGACTACGGCAAGAGATAACATCATTGCTAACATCGCTGCGGCTACTGACGTGCCATCCATCTTGCTAAAAGATGAAGCCTTGGCTAATAGCTTTGCAGAAGGTAGCCAAGACGCTATTGCTATTGCCCAGTACGTTACGGGCTTGCGAAACGATATGCGCTCCTTGTTTGAGTTTTTTGACAAGATCGTAATGCACAAAGCTTGGAATAAACAGTTTTTTGAGGTACTTCAAGCTAAGTACCCTGAAATGTACAAAAATAAAACCTACGAACAAGCTTTTTACGAATGGAAAGATGCGTTTACTCCAGTTTGGGATTCCATGATTGAAGAAACGCCAAGCGAATTGGTCAAGACCGAAGAAGTTAAGCTCAAAGGCATTACCGAAATGCTTAGAACGATTTTGCCAGTAATTAACCCTGAAAATAGAGCAGTCGCTATTCAATGGGCGCAGGACAACTTGGCAGAAATGCCAGATATGTTCCGATCAGCAATGCAATTAGATATTGACGCTATTGCTGATTATGAGCCACCAACTCCCCTGACAGCCCCAACTGAGCCGCCATCTAAGGAATAACCGTGACTTTCTATGAAGTCCTAACGGCGGCGATCAATGATTTCATTCTTTATGGGTTTGATAATCGGGAAAGACTCGATTATTGGCTAAAAACACTTAAAGAATCGGCTGTAAAATCATTAATTACACCCGAAAAGATGCAAAGTGAGCTTGAACGCTCTTTAAAGGGCGCTTTTGACCGTTTAGTAACTAAGGGTGGATTGGTCAGTAAAGATGTGACACGATTCACGGTGGACAGATTAAAGCCTAAAATGCGAGCCGAATTAGATCGCCGCATCTTAGCTTCAGTCAATCTTATCAAATTTAACCGTGAAGAGTCGATCAGCAATATGTTGCGCCGCTTTTCTGGTTGGGCTACTTCTATTCCAATCGGCGGTAGCGATACTGTCGATAAACGAGAAGAGAAAAAGCAAGTCAAAAAGTCTTTAGGGATGTTACCTTTTAAAGAACGCCGGGTAATTATTGACCAAACGCACAAATTAATAGCTAACATTAATGAGATTGTAGCCCTTGATAATGGCGCTATTGCGGCGCAATGGCACAGCAATTGGCGACAAGCTAACTATAACTATCGTGAAGATCACCGTGAATTAGACGAGAATATTTACCTTATAAAAGATAGTTGGGCGCAAAAAGAAGGTTACGTTAAACCAAAAAATGGCTATACTACTGATGTAGTTGCGCCCGGCGAAGAGGTTTATTGCCGGTGTCGGTATAAGTATCTGTACAGAGTTAGCCAGTTGCCAGATGAAATGGTGACACAAAAGGGCAAAGAAGCGTTACAATCCAAAAAAGTTTATTAGGGTTTAACCTATGCCATTTCAGTCGGAAAATCAAAGAAAAGCGATGTACGCTGCTGCCTCTGGGCATTCTAATATTGGTATTCCGAAATCTGTAGGCGAAAAATTTGTTAAGCATAAAGATGATAACGATCTGGATTGGCTTGACGAATTGCTTCTAAAAGAGATGGAAGTTAATATGCTTAAAGGCGATGCAGAAGTATCCGCGCCCGTATTATTAACCCCAAAAGAATTTGAAACCGATAGCAATATCGTGGTTCGCAAAGGCGAACTTAGCCAAGAACTTCAAAAACTTCAAATCAAAGATATTGGCGAAAAGCTGTATCAAGTTGCCCAGCATATTGAAGCCCTTAAAAAAGGCGATGATGATTGCGATGCTGACGTTGAAGTACGACATGGCGAAGAAGCAAAAGACGATACTGACCCATGCTGGGAAGGCTATCAACAAATTGGCATGAAAGAAAAAGACGGTAAAAGCGTACCAAATTGCGTACCAGATGCTGCCGACCCTGTACCTGAAACCCCAGCCGTAGTTGAGCCTGTCGCAAACGACGCGGGTGCTGCTGGACGTTGCGCGGGCATTATGTTTGTTACGGGTGAAGAAGAGATTTTACTGATTCGTCGCGGCGATGGCGGTGACTACCCCGGCACTTGGGCTGTACCCGGCGGGCATCAAAATTCAGAAGATAAAGATTTAGAGGATGCGGCTCGCCGTGAGTGCTTTGAAGAAACAGGTTTAAAGTACGAAGGTAAGTTAGAAATATTGTTTGATGATGGGCAATTTTGTACTTATATCGCTCGAAATGTAGAAAAAGGCGATGTTAAACTTAATTACGAATCAACAGGCTACGATTGGTGTCGTATGGATGCTCCTCCATTGCCGCTTCATCCGGGCATGGATACTGCTTTCAAAGTTGCTAAAGCCAAAACTGAAACTGATATTGCGGAACTAATCAGTCAAGGTATTTTGGCTAGTCCCCAAATGTACGCCAATATTGCTTTACTGGCAATTCGCATTACAGGCACTGGACTCGCGTTCCGTTCTAGCATTGGCGAACACGTTTGGCGCGATCCATCACTTTATTTAAACGATGAGTTTTTAAAGCGTTGTAATGGGTTGATGGTAATTATGGATCATCCAGAAACTCAAGTATTAACCCCCGAAGAATTTAAAAATCGCGCTGTAGGTAGCGTTTTGATGCCTTATATTAAAGGCGATGAAGTTTGGGGTATTGCGAAGATTTACGATCAAGACGCAATCAACGAAATCTTGGAAGGCGAAGTATCGACTTCCCCAGCAGTTGTTTTTGACGAAACTGCTGGTAACATTACACTTACAACCGAGAATGGCGAGCCACTCTTGATTGAGGGTGTGCCATTCCTGCTGGATCACATAGCAATCGTTACGAAAGCTAGGGGTTCAAAGGGAGTATGGGACAAAGGTGGCGATGCTGCCGGAGTTTTATTAACTAACAATGAGGTGTCTGAAAATGACTGAAAATAAGATTGAGCCAAAGGCAGATGCCCAAGGCGATAAATTAGATGCCATTATGTCTTTATTGGGTAAAACAATGACCCGTTTAGATGAAATGGAAAAAAACTTACCTGCTCCACCCCTAGTCA
>Ga0118677_10006024_pt1 | contig 20818 bp, 16 predicted proteins | sample AliMusrvi5mmetaG_FD_86154 | JGI IMG/M metagenome (GOLD analysis project Ga0118677, IMG submission 86154)
CTATTAAACCAATAGGACTTCTACGTATAGCAGTTCTGATATAATTTAAAGGAGTCTTAACAATACCTTTAGTAATAAAAGTCTTAGCAAGTGTAGCTAACGCAACTTTAGTTACATTAGGATTTTGAAGATCTGGATTACGTGCTTCTACATCTCCAAATAGTTTATTGGCAAAATTAGCCCATTCGTTATTTTCTTGAAGAATGGATTGGGCTGCATAGTTGTAGGCTTTAAGTCTCATCGCAGCTTGTACACCAGCATCGTTAATATCTTCTCCGTTAGCTATAGCTCTTTCGGTTAACTTGGCTAAACGTAAATTAAAATCAGCAACTAGTAATGGAGCCTTTTCTGCTTCGTGTATCATACCAAAATAATCATACCACTCACGCGGTTTGATATTTCTCATAGGATTACCTAATTCTGCCTTAATGTCACCTTTGCCTTTTGATAAAGTTTGCCATGCTTCCCTTGCTCCATCTGTTGCATACTTAGCGTAAAACTTAGCAAGCGATTCAAATTCTGATCCAGATTCTAAATCAGCCTTTTCAGCTATTGTTTTAAATCCCGGTACTCTAGCTAACACTTTACCTACAGCCTCAGCTACAGGAGTGTTGGCTAATTCTGCACCAGTAAACGACGCAAGCTTGGCTAATGTATGATAGCCAGATAATGCTGCACCTCTAGCTACACCTGATACATATTCTCCAACTTTAACGTAAGTTGGTCTGCGTTCTAATTTAGCTTTCTCACGCATCAATTGTATTTCTTGCTTAGCTCGCTCTACACGCTGCTTTAGCTTTATACCTTCATCATCAATATTAAAATCAGTTGTCTTTCTTGTAGGCTCAAAGTCGCCGCGTTTAATCTTATCTTCCAGCATCTCAGCCTTAATCTTTTGTGCAGCTTTCCAACGATTAAGTTTTTGCTCAGCATTTAGTCTATCATCACCAAAAGTTAATTTATATTGCTTCTTAACTTGATCACGTTTTTCACGTAAATCTTCTGTTTTGCTATCGTATTCAATAGAAGGCTTACCTTTAGCTTTACGTACACGAGTGTCTATCTGATCTTGTAAAATCTTTATTTCATTAGTGAGCCGTTTCTGTATACGCTCAAGTGCTATTTCTTGTGGTGTTTTTTCTATTTCAGGTTCTAGTTTCGGTCTTCTTAATTCAGCAATTTGTTTATTTATTGACTCAAGCTCTTGTTTAGCTTTTTCAATCTCTTCTATAGCTGGTCTATTTACTGGACGTTCTGGTCTAGGAGCACCTGATTCTAATACAGCTTTACGTTTTTCTATTTGTGCTTCTAAACGTGCTTTTTGTGATTCTAATGCACGTTGTTCTGGAGATATTTCTGGCTCTTCTATAGCACGCAGTTCTTCTCTAAATTGCTTTAAACTATCGTAGTACTTCTGCTTCTCTTCAAGTTCAGGGCTAGTAACTTTAGATGGTTCTTTTGCATCAGGTTTGATTTTACCTTCTTGTAATTCATTTTCTAGTTTAGCTATAGAACTATCAATCGCTTTAACTCTCCTGTTTATTTCATCTTCTGGCGTTACTACCTTTTCTCCCTTAACTTTCTTAGGCTCAAGTTCAGCTATGTTGTCTTTTATTCTTTCACGTAAAGCTTTTAAACCTTCTATCTTTTCATTTGTTTCTGCCGGAGCTTTCTCTCCAGCCTTTTGCATCGTTTCAAACTGTTGAGTAAGATCAGCTATTTTGCTTGATAAATTCTTTTCAATGCTAGCAAGCCGGTCTTTAGCTTTATCAGCTACAGACTTAATGTTCTTTTTCTTTTGTTCTTCACGTACTTGCTTTATTAACTTCTTTTCTTCTTCAGATGCTTGACGCTTTTCTACGCCTGTTTTCTTGATAGGTTTACCTTGCTCAATATCTTCAAGTTTGGATATCTGTTGTAATTGTCCTTTAATATCACGAAGTATATAACCTACTTCATCAAATGTGAGTTGAGTATATTTACCATATCCAGAAATAGCATCCCGTGTCTCACGTTTTTCTAGTTCAGGTATTTCTTTCTTTAAAATGTTATGTACGCTATCTACTAGTTCATCTCGGTTTCTAACACCGTCTATAATAAAGCTACGAGCTAGCTCTTTAGCTGTAGATCCTATTTCTTGATTATCGCCTGCTTTGATAGCCGCACGTAGTTCTTCAATCGAGTTGTTACGATATTCTTCTGTAAAAACACTCTTAGCCATGTTCCATGCTTCTGGCAGGAATGGCTTAACTTTCTCGCCTATATCACGCACCATCTCAGCAGACCATTTAGCAAAATCCAATCCTGTAGTGTATATATTCTCAGCACCAACAACACCTAAGTGATAAAGTGTATCAGGTCCTAAAGATAAGACTTTACCTGATGCTAATATCTTACGTGATTCAGCAGCTTTCTTCTTAAGTATTTCTTGTACTTTTTCTGCGTACTTAAACTTAACTGGTTCTCTTTTAGTATCTGTAGTCTTAGATATTAAATCATCTATCTTAGAGTTTTGATTAACTTCCTTTTTTAAAGCCGTGTGTTCATCTAAAGCATCTTGAGCTGCTTTAACTACATTTATCTTCTCTCGTAATTGATCTTCTTCTTCAAGAGTTAAAGGTACATTACCTTTAGCAGAACGTAAAAGCGTAGACTGTGAAAGATAATCGTAATTTTCATTAACTAACACTTGTTGCCAACGTAGCTTTAAACCAGCGTCTGAAGCTCTTGCAGCATTAGCATCAACTAATTTAAGATGCTCATCACCTAATTCGTTAAATTGTCTTTCAGCCTCAGCACGCAACTCAGGTGTTTGAGTAACATCATTTCTGATTTCATCGGCTTCAGCGGCTGCATTTAATAGTTTTATTTTATAAGCTAACAATAAAGCGTTGTCTTGAGGAGTCATTGCTAGATTAGGATCCTTTACTAATTTAGTAAGTAGATCAGCACCAGCTTCAGGAGTGTTCTGAATAATTTGTTTAGCTGCCAACATTGTTGGGGCTATACTTCTTATTTCATTATTGCTAGTTCCTGTTTTGTTAAACCATAAACTTTCCAATTCTGCTGTTTCTTTCTTTAATGAAGTTTCATTAAATGGACTAGCTGGAAATGGAATCTCAGCTTCTTGTTCTTTTTCTTCTAAAGTCTTTTCTTCTGCAGGCGGGGTTTCTTTTGTAGGTTCTTCTGAAGCATCTGGAAACGCCGTTTGTTCACCATCAGGCTTTATTTCATCACTAAAATCAAATGTTGATTGAGAAGCAATTTCCCACGTTTTAGGTCCATTCTCGTACTTACCTATGTCTTCTAAAACTTGCGCTGCTTCACTTGCTGCTTTTGCCACTTCTACATCTTTTGTCTTAGCTGCTTGTTTGCGTAGAACTTGTGCTGCTCCAGTAGGTGTTTTTTCTTCTATAGATTTTGCAGTAGTTTCTGCTTCTGTTCCAAGACCTTTAAAAAATTCTGACAATGGTTGATGCAATGCAAGTGCAGTATTTAAAAATGTGCCTGAAGCTGCTTGTATTACATCTCCTGTTGTAGCATTAGGATCACGATATTTTCTTATAGTTTCTTTTCCTCCTTCATAAGCACCATATCCCATCATAGCAGAAAACCCTGCCTTTAAGCCCCATAGTGCTTTGCCAGCCAAAGCAGACCCTGTTTCTTCTAAAGCACCGGCAACACTAAATACTCCTAATGTAGCTATGCCTAATGGAGAAGTGAGACTATTTATTAAAGGAACTGCTGTACCATTCCAAACGGCAGCAGCAATACGTGGATTAGAAAAAGGTATTTCTGATACATTCATATCAGGAATCTTTGATAAATCGTACGTTTTAGGTTGTATTGCTCCTACGTTTAAACTTTCCCAAAAAGTCTCATGCGCTGCTTTTTCTGCATCTGGTACAGGAAATACAGTTAATGGTACGTGCCACGTAAAAGGTTCTTTGGGATCTATACGTCCATCTTTTAACCTGCGACCAATCATATCATACATGGTCTCATCAGATATTTTATCAATATCTAATCCCATGCGTGTCTTAACAAACCCACGTTTAGCGTTTTCCCAATTATCTGCAATCCATTGTGGTTCAGTATCAGGCATCTGTGACCCAACAAACCATTGATTAACTGAACGAGCTACATACTCTTTCTTTTGGTCTGGTGGAGCTGCATTGATTAATGTGTCTAAAGCGGCCCTTTTGTCAGGATCTAGTCTTTCTGGCACACCGTCTAAATTGCCGTAATAAGTAGCACTTTTGTCTTCGTAAGATTTCTTATCTTCTTTTGGTTTAGGTATACCAGTGGCTACAGGTGCAGGCATAGCATCACCTGAATCTGGGATAGCATTAGCTGGATTAAAACTTGCTTGAGGTTTGTAATCCTCAGGAACTGCATTTGCAGGATTAAAGTCCATAATTAAGGATTAGCTTTAGCTGCGGGTAATGGAATAAATTTAATTCCGTCCCATACTGCCGACACTCCTGATTTTTTGTCTGTGTAAGTTTTACCAGCAATAAATTTGTAATCTGTATTTTTAGGTGTTTCAGGAGGTGTGGTCATTCCTTTGAGTGCATCTATGGTTTTTTGCATAGCCTTAGGAGCAGTAAGCCTATTGAAAAAAGCTGTGTTTTCTTCTGGATCAAGTCGTTTAGGGTTATCGGGAGAAAAGAACTCTTCTATAGCTTTTATATCAGCAGCTTGTTTATTGTTAATAAATAAAGCTGCGTCTTCCCACTTTGCGCCTTTACCATACTTTTTCTCAAACTCTTCAGGGTTATCTTTTAATGCCATGAAGTTATCTAGCATATCCTTGCTAGCAACCAAAAGAGGAGTTTCTTTTATTACACCTCGCCAAAAATTAGTAAAAGACCTGCTGCCTTCTACTACTTCTTTTTTAACATCTATTACTTCAGGTATATTGATGCCATTTAATTTTTCAGATTCTTCGTATTTTGAAAACATCCTCTTTCTCAAGTCATTGGATATTTTATTGTTTTCATTCACTTGAGGAGCTGCCGCAGCTTTTGCCTGAGCTGCCGCAGCTTTTGCCTGAGAATTAATAAATGTAATAAATTCTGTCTGTAGCCTAGGAGATAAGCCGGATGCTTTTTCTTTTAAGTCATTTATAAACAATGAAGGCCATAAATCGTTTTTAAAGTCATGGGTAGATACTTGTGCTTTTAATATGTCGTACATTTTAGTCTCTACACGTCTATCCTGAGCACTAAATGAATTTATTATACCAGAAGCTCTACGTTGAGTAATAGAGCCATTGTTTGCGCTTTGTTGCACTTTTTTACGATCTATTAAATAAGCAGGAGTTTCCGCTATTTCTTTTTGCAGCTCATCTCCGTTAGATACCTGTTTTTCACCCGCTTTAGCTCTAGCCTCAGTAATTGCTTTATCGCGGTCTTCTCCTGTTAAAGATGACAAGTAGTTTTTATCCTGCAATTGTTGAAAAGTATGAATAGGATCAATAATGATTGCCTGCTTAAATTGCCCTTGTTGTATAACTTTAGGTGCTTCTAACAATCTTTGATTGTATTGAGATTCATCGATTACCCCGCTATTTTTCATTTCAAGTAAACCAGCGGTATATTTATCTGTCGCATCTTTTTCTCCAAGAGAATTTACAGCTTTGTTCATACCGTATTCTATAGCGTTACCTAAATCTGTTACGTTTCTTTTATTGGCAGCAGTTCTAATATTGATGTCTGTTGCTGTCTTGGAATGTTCTAACATATTCCTTATTTGGTTCCTTACGCCGGGACCATATGAAGGATTAGCCATTAAGCCGTCTTGAAACTGTTTAAAGTTAGCTTTGTAGATACTAGACCATTCACTTGGGTTTGGGTGCTTTAAAACCTCTTCTTGTTGTTTTTCGTTAAAATCAATAACAGCATTATCTGCTTCTGCTAAATGCTTAGTGTTTTGTATATCTTGTAGCTTGTTGCTTACTTGGCTAAATAAAGAAGCCACGTCTTGTCCTGCGCCGGATACAAGCTGTCCTTGTGCTATTGCCTGTTTACGAAAAGCCGATGGGTCTATTTTAACACCAGTGGACTGCGTTTGTACTTCTGTTCCAGAAACAATATCTAAAGGCATAAATTATTAATATAGTCCGGGGCTATAGATTGATTGTTGCATGGTGCTTAAATTAGATATGCCAGACAGATCTCCAGCTTGAGCCACACTAGGAGCTATAGATCCTGCACTGCCTAAGCTACCAAAGGCACCACCCATTCCTGCTGCAAATAGAGTTCCAGCTATTTTTGCACCGCCATCAAACAAAGCTTGTCTACCAGCAGCCCTATCTGCCTCAGCTTGAGCCATTCCTTCTGCCCGTGTAATAGCTGCCTGACTGTAAAGTTGTTGCTGCTTTTGTTGGCTATCAACGTATTGCTGTTGGATGCGTTGTTCCATTAAACCAGCATCTGTTATCTGTGCGTGTAAGGCTGATCCTGATGTAGCTAGTACGCCAGCATTGGCATACGTAGCAGCTTGCCGAGAAAGATAGATTTCGTTCTGAGCTCTTTCTGTCCTTACGTTTTCTAAAGTATTAAGATCAAGCTGTGTGGCCTGTGCCTTATCAACATTAGCGTTATGATCGGCTGTAGCCATTGCTACGTCAGCAGCCTTCCTGTCAGCCTTATTTTGGCTTACAGCACTAATGCCAGTAGCTACGGCTGATCCTGCCGCAAAGATGGCTGGTAAAAATGGTACTACAGGCATGGGTTACTCTTTCCGTAGGTAGTGTGTGCATCGCCCTGAAGGTCTTGATAGCCGCTTTTGGCCATGATACGGGCTTCACCACTATTGGGTTTAACAAATGAAAGGACACAAGGAGCACCATTCTTAAACGCTAGCTCTTCTAAATGGGTATATAAGGCTTTTACGGCCTTTACCAAATCCTTGCTAAGCTTACATACAGGATTGGTTGTTGTGAACTCTATAATTGAAATGCCACCTATTACGCAATAAAGGAAGCTAGCAGCTATAGGACCGTCTTCGTTTTCAGCTATAAAGCCTGTAGAAGGCAGGAACACTGCTGGAGGCATAACAGGGCTACCATGCACCTGCCACCATGATCTTATCATGGGATAGTCTAAATCGTTGTTGTAGGCTCTAATGGTCATGGAGTGGCTATCACATCGTACTTAATTATTAGGGCTATAACGGTCAACGGTAATGCGTCGCTACCTGTTACAATGATGGTTGGATCCGTATCTGGAGACAAATTGAGCTGCGGGGTAATACGTATATCCGTAGGGGTTGTTATGAGATTCTGTTGCGGCGTAGCAAATGGGTTAGCCGTTGTATTATAAGGTATAGGTACAGGTTGAGGTAGTCCAGCACCAGAATAGCTATTGGCTATCATTCCACCTAAAGAGTTATACACCCTAATCCATACATCGCTAATTTGCTTAATAAGACCTTGTGTATTGCCTTGGCGTTGATCGGCATCATACCTCATTGCTTGTAGCTCATAAGTGATTGGCAGTCCTACCTGTACGACGCTAGGGCCACCAGAAGGTACGCTAGGTATGGTAATGGTGCCGTAAGCTTGCCCACCAGAAAGGCCTAAACCTACCTGTAATGGTCCAAAGGCATATCCATCTGATAGTCCTATCACCCATCTACCAGCTAAATGATCAAGTCCTGTTATTGTACCGGATCCCGGGTTGTTCACCGTTGTACCAGAATCAACATAGAAAGCATTAGCAACTATAGCTTGAGTACCTGTAGGTGCGTTAAAATAGGTTTGTTCCCAATTGGTAGGATTAAAGCGTTCTATGAATCTTTGGCCATAAGCATAAGGATCTACTTTCTGCCAATTAGTTGTATCCAAGTTTGGGGTAGTAGCCGATAGTACAGAGTAATTAGGGCTAGGAGATATACACAGATAATGGTCGCCGTTATAGCTAACAGTTGTGTTAAACGCATAAACATCTCTTTGGCTATAGTAACGTGTAGTAGACACCCATTGAGGGAATGAAGCATACCTGTTAGCAACTACCCACACCTCGTCATCTGAATTGCCTGTACCGTAAAGTGTAGCCACTGATTCAAATCCTATATCAGGATGAGCACTATCAGGGTTGTTTAAGTTTTGTCCTGTAATGTGTCTATGCCATCCAAAGATGTTTTGATCCATCTCGTACGTCATTCCGCATAGCTGACCCTGTTGTGTTATAGTCCATAATTCAGGCTGACCATGCCATTGCTGTTGATAGTCTAATTGTACTATTCCAGAATTAAATAGATGTCCCGAATAACTGGTTAAACTCTGGCTCATGTACTTCTCTGTATATACCGAGAACATCATCTGCCTAATTTGATTAGCCTGCCTTTGAGTGAATATTATACCGTCTCCCACTACTAGGGGATTAACGCCAAAGATAGAACCATACGTAGAATGTTCTACAGCCTGTATAGATGTTGGAGATATAGTACCACCTATGCTGCCACCTGTAGTTGCACCGCTTCCTGAAATAACCCATTCAGCTCCAGCAAAGCCTGCTATTAAATTATTCTGTGCACATAACCAAACTATAGACCCACGACTAGGAGCATTAAGATCAAAAGCAAAAGCATCCGTAGCTAGGGTCTGATCGCCTAAAGCAAAGTTTTCGATGTCGTTGGTGACTGTACCCCATATTCGCTGAGGCTCATAGGCTGTTGAGGCGTATACAACCCTCTGTTGATAAGAGGCAACTGCTTGCGGGTATCCCCTATAATCCGACCAAGCACCTTCTGACCAGAACTCTGTTGTCGGACCGTTAGGAGTCCAGTTGCCGGTGTTGAGCGGAGGCGCAAGGCCACCCGTGATTGAGAGCGTGCAGGTATAATTCGTGGTGCCATAAGAAACTGTATTTCCAGCTACATAATTAACTGTATCATCCCACGTAGCAGCTAACGGAGCATTGTCATAAAGCTCTTGTATCACTTGTGCAGAAGCGTGATAGGCATCTGTTACAGCAGTAATTTGTACTAGTCCGTAAAGATAGGCATCTACACATTCAAATACTATTCGTGGAGCTGAAGCACCAGCCGTTGTAGGTGCTGATGAAGATATGACGTTGATACGGTAAAGTCCTGTAACCTCTGCTACACCTGTAATATCTACGTTACGATCTCCCTTACCTGTAATAGTCCTCACTGCATCCCATGTTACCCCGCCATCAAGAGAACGCTCTATAGCAAATGTAGCGTACCATATCCCGTATGTATGTACTTCCCAGCTTCCTAAAGACTGTATATTATCTGAATAACCTGTATCAAAAGCAGAAGTGGGAGAACTTGCATCCACTTCAATTGAAGCTGAATTTCTTAATGAAGCTATCTGCCAATAACTACCAACATGTTTAGCATCAAATATATTCACTGCTACCCAATAACCAATAGCTAAATCAGAAGCAAAACCACTAGATTGGTGACTAACTACGCAATTATAAATTACAGAACTAACTTCTACGGAATTACCAACAGTGTAATAATTACTTGTAACCCAAGCAGGAGCAGCAGCAGTGATATTTACTGTACCAATATTTGTATCACAACTTAATGTAGTATTGCTTGCGTTTTGGTCTAGTAATGCAGGCGTAAGGAATTGAACCTTATCGAATGTCCAATTGGTATCAGTAATACGTGTAAGCTTATAAACAGGAAAATCTGGGTGTGTAAAATACACTACGTCATTAATCTGACACACTTGTATCTGCCATATATCACTACTCCAGTTGTTACCACCAGCAGTGTATTCCGCGTTATAAGGGGTAGGTACTTCTAAAATGCTTTGTTGTATCCAACGTGGATAATCTGTTACTGGTGTGCCTGTACCGCTATTTCCGGCTACAGTGTTGTAATAAAACTTTCCGCCATACGAAACAAATTGTCCTGCTGGGTAATTGGTAGATGTAGCATATGCAGGAGCTGAACTGATGTTTACCTGTAAACCATTAGAATAGAAACGTATATACTTATGTCCTACCTCTAACATGAATGTCGTATTAGGATCATAGATAAACTTAATAAGCCTTACCGAATATTCCTGTGTAAGAGTATTACCTGTTTTAGCAGCACCTATATATTGTGTACCAGCACGACGTGTTAATGGTCCCTGTTTAAGAGGGATCATGTTTTGTATGTGCCGTCCTGCTGAACGATACTTCTCTTGGTCTATACGTGCATCTAGCCTAGGGCTAAACTCGCCAGACGAGAAGCTGACTTGGCTATCTATTGTTTTACCCATTTGAGAAATACCAACGTGAGGCTACAAATCTTGAGGAATTGATTGGATTGAATCTGTTTGGCATCTTCTCTCCAGCGTTCTTAGTTATAGCTTGTCCTAGTACCTGTTTGTAAATGGAGAGCATAGCTCCTTCTGTTTGTCCGCCGTCTTGGCGTAAAGCTGTAGCAACCATAGAAGCCAGCTTGTATGTTACGCAATCTACGAAAAGCGGATCCCAACGTGTCGTGTCCTGATTATTAGATACGTACTTAATAGAAGTCTGTTGAGTGTTTGTGTACACTAGCTGTCCCATAATCTCATATTCATCGCTTCCTGCGTTACCGTACCCTGCGTCTTCTGATGTGTTAGCGTTTACTGTATCCAGTAGAATGAAATCGCTAGGGAGAGCAAAAGCATAAGGCCAACCAGACGGATAAGAAGCTGCATTGGTATAGCCGCCAAATGCGTTGTAGTCCGGATAGTCCGCTTGTACAAGAGCACCTGTAGTGAGGTCATTAGTAAAATTGCCCGAGGACGTGTATGCGTACTCAGTGGTATAAATAGCGTTACCATAAGATAGGTATACGTTTGCCGCGTAATAAGTATAAGGTGCCCATGGTATTGATACTGGTGTACCTCCTTGTGTTGGTAACGGGGTTTGCGGAACCTCCGTTAAAACAGCCGTAGTCATCAAACAGTTCCAGCGTGTTGCGCGAGCTACGGTCTCAAACGAGAGCTGGAAGTTATTGTTACAAGCTATCGCCGAGGCATTACTGAGGTCAGTTAATGACTGAATAGATTGAGCACCTATTTTTGATAGGGCTGAATTTGCAATATCTGTCGGTGATAAAGTTGAAAACATAGAAAGTAAAAAACCCCATAGCTACGTCGCCACAACGCAACTATGGGGCAGGTTTTAATTACGTCAAACCACTAACCCAATTAGTTGTTATCAATGATCTCGAAACGGAATACGCTGGTTGTGCCAGCGACAGGAGTTCCGATAGTAGCAACTAGTGCTTGTAACCAGCAATCTTCAGACACGAGGTATGGAGCGTATAACGCTGTACCAGTTGCTGTAGATATGTTACCGCTTGCAGCAGCACAGTTGATAGCTGTCGAATAGCGTACTGAATTTGCGATCCAGTATGTTGTATCCGAGTGAGGAGCTGTCGTCTGTGAGCTAGTTGTAGCTTTGATACAGGTGTATGTTTGGTTCGCAGGACTTGAAGCTGCGTCCAATACAATCTGACCAACTGCGTAAACAGTACCAGAAACCCAAGTTGGAGCTTGGATAACAGTTAGTGAATTAGCTGCTGTTTGTGGATTTGGGATTGGCAGGTTTGATGCCAAGCCTTGATCGTTATCACCGATAGCTAATGTTAATGTTGTCGCAGGAGCTGTTGTGCCACTGGAAACACGTCCGTTAGGATCGATCATTGCACCAGAAGGTATGATAGCAATGTTGATAAGGTCGTACTGTGCTTCATTACCTGTCCACGTATATGTGGCGGTAATTTTGCTAGGACCTTCGAGAATAGGGTTGTTCTGAACACCCGGTTGTGGAGTCAGCATTCCAAGACCAGATTGGCCCGGAAAGTTGACACCCTGAATTTGATTAGACGCTACGTCTGTATAATAGATAGCCATGTTAGTTGTCTCCTATGTTAAGGGTTAAACTGATTCGTCGCAATTGACTTGGACGACACCCTTTTCTTCTAAGCGAGTCGCATCCATCAAGAGCGCAGTGCGAACTTGGATAGCGTGTGATTGCATAGGGAGAATGTCGATGTGAGTACGTACATCTTCGCCGATGCCCATTAAGAGGAAGTCTTTTTGGTAAGCAACGCAGGTACGGATTGTTGATGAACCGGATTGGAAAGGAACCAATTGGGTACGTACGAAATGGAAGCCCATGAAGTCACGGATTGTTCCGTCACGTAATGCGCGCACATCGTTGTAAAGAACCGAGTTAACTTGATCAACATTTGTGATTAAGTTGTTCAATTCTTTTGCAGAGTATACGAATACACGGCCCTCTTCTTTAACGTCATTGCTGTCCATAATATAGGAAGCCTGAGTTAATTTAGCGAGCTGTAGACCTGAGTTTGCAGATCCTGATCCATAAGTAACACCAACAGTTTGAGTTGAAGGCAGCGTTGTAGCTGTTGTTCCTTGTGCACCTGTGTAGTTAGTACCTAATAGAGCATTGATTGCAATGATGTCCTTCTGTCTGTTAGCAGCGATAGCGTGTTGCTTAGCTGTTGGAGACTGTGGGTCAGGTAGCTGACCGAGAAGGATATGATCAAAGTAGTCAATCCATGTCGTCTTGTCATATGGACGAGGACGAACCCAACGGAAGAATGTTGGAATGTCTGAAGGTTCAGACTTTTGAGCACGAGCGGTAATCTGACGCATTGCGTAAGATTGATCGCCAATTTGATCGTAACGCTTTTGATTGCCGTTTACGTTGTCGGATGTGTACATCCCAGCAAGGCGGTGATCGGTTTGCTGCGCCATAATTTCGCGCCAGTTATCATCGAACGCCGTCTCGTAATGGGGAGGTAGTGAGAATATTGCACCAGCCATGAGAGTAAGGAATTAATTGAATTTATACGGTGTGAGCCGTACGTGTGTTGTACGTTCGCTCCCCGGTTGTCCCATAAGGATCGGTCATCGAACAAAGTTGTTCGACAGATCGCTGGGTCAGCTTGCGCTGGTTGTCCTCTACTCTGTCTGTAGGGCATAAAAAAGCACCTGACGGTTAAGTCAAGTGCTTTAGTGATATGTTAACTAGATCAAGTTAAAGCTGATGATGTACGGCTTGCTTCGTTCCAAGTTGTTCCGTCTGAACAGAAACTAACAAGTATAGCTTTTGAAGCTGTACCTACCACTGTACCAGTAACACGGAAGCCTGTAGAGAACGTAATAGTACGTGCGCCACCTGCATCATTGTTGATTTGTACAACTAAACGTGCTCCAGCTTGTGCGACATATGCTGCTGTAATAGTAGCATTGCCTACGCCTGAAGTAGTGTTGATTGCTACGAATCGTGAGTATTGCAGTGTTGGTGCAAGCTCAATAGATGATGCGTAGGTAGGAGCTAGACCTGTTGTTCCTGCTCCGGGTGCTGGTTGACCGGAACCAGTTACCTGTGCTACGAGGTCTGGGTTCGGTGAAAATGCTGTGTTAATTGCCATGATGTTTTATAAGTTGGGGGACGAGGCTATAGTTATAAAAGTATATTATGCTGTCAATACCACGCCGTTAACATCGCGTAACCGTCCGCTTATTAAGGCATTACCCTCATAATTAAATTTCTCTCCCCATGTTTCTGATACATGTACGAAAGAACCTACAGGTGCTATATCCTTGGCTTTAGGGCCAGAGGCTAACACTTCAGCTTTAAAATGAGTACGTAACGATTGAGCGTAATTAGCAGGTATAATTAAAGATCCCTGTTTGTTTGTTGGCTCTACTGGCTTAGCTATAATCTTATCTCCTAATGGTTGTATAAGGGTCATTTGATTGCCTTTGCTGCGGCGAGCTTACGCCATTGGTTAACAGTTTCTTTAGCCATCTTGTTCTGTGGATGTTGAGCATCCCAATAAGGGGCGTATAAAGGGTTAGCCTTGTTAGACGTAGCATCTTTAGCTAATGCAGACGGATCGCCTCCTAAGCCACCCTGTGATTCACCAGACACGAACTTATCTTCAGATGTAGCTAAAGCATGACGCATAGCCATTAAGAAGACATTACTGTTCTTCATAAGGGTTTGCACTTCTGGGTTTTGTAAATCAACTCCTAGCTTTTGTGCACCACGTTCGGCAAGCTCTTGTGCCTTTGTCATAGGAATGTTCTCCAGCTTCAAGGTTTGCGTTAAGGCATCCTGTTGCTTTTGAAAGAAGTTACGTTCGTAATCTTGCTGGGCAAGAATCTGTTTTTGTAACTCTGTTGTCTGTAGGGCTACAAGGTCTTTTAACATCTGTGGAGATGCTGAATACTTGTGGGCAATTTCTGCCGCCCCTTTAGCTAACGACTCATTCCATAGCTCATTAGCCAATGTGTCTGGCTTGGTGATACCATAGTCCTTAGGATCCTTTGGAACTCCGTTTATGGAGTCTAGTAAGGTTTTACGTTCTGCTGCCATCTCAGGCGTAGCGTTAGCAGGTAGTGGCCCTAATGCTTTCTTACCAACGAGCCCTTGCTGGTTAGCCATTACGGTGAGTACGTCATCAAACGTCTTTTGCCGTGAAAGCGTGGCCTTTAAAGAAGAATGATGGTCTGGTAGACTATCTAAGGCTTTATGATTTAATGTACCATCCGCGTTAATGAAACTCTTATAAAAAGGATCTTTAACAGCTGATGGGTTTGCTTGTACTGCGGGTGTAGCTGAAGGTGTATTTGCTTCTACAGGTGTAGGAGCAAAGCCTAAAGCAGGAGCACTACTTCCTGCTGGTGCTGCATCCCCTGTTATAGAATCAAACAGTGGCGAATGGGGAATCATAGATTATTTAGTTGTAGGTTTTACTACGGGTACTTCTTTTGGATAACGCTCTTCACGTTCTGCATACATAGCATCTGCTAGATGAAATGCCATAGATGCACAGTCTTTGTAATTCTTTTCTTCCGAGAAATCGAACTTCTCGCGGAAAGCTACCATTGCTGCAACGGCTGCTTTGTCTATAAATTCTGAACGGTCTGTGGAGTTTGAGCTCATAAGTCTTCGTCTCCTTCGACACCGGGAGCGTAGTTAGTGGCTTCTTCAGCTAGGAATGTTAAGTGAGTAGCGCGTGATGCTATCATGCCGTCTGGTTGGCTAATGATGCGTGCACCTTGTGTAATAGGACCTTTTGTCCACGACTTAGCACCCACCTTAATTTCTTCTAGGTTATCATCATCGGAGTTACGGTTATCAATAATCTCGATAAGTTTGCGGCGTACGGCAGTACGTATGGGTTCTCCATTACTATCCAACTTAACGCCATATCGAATATAAGCATCCTTTGGATAATACTTAAATAACCACTCAACAAAAACTGGAGTGGCATCACCAAGATTTGGATCCATCTTTGGACGTGGTGGAATGTTACCTTTAGGTTCATCTTTCTTTTCGCCTTTAACGCTCATAGTGCGGATGACACGGCCTGAGGAATGTGTACCTTCGCCGTCTGCACCAATCACTGTTTGTATCTGTGAACGATACTTGATAGAGGTTTCTTTATTCTCAAATTCAAGATGCTTAGTTTCTTCGTCGTAATGACCAAGAACGGTTTGCTTACCTTTATAGTTTCTGACGATTTTACCATCATCCGTTAATTCAAACGGAGCGGCTGTTGTGGCTGCTGACATGATTACCTTTTGGTTATGGGTTGTGGCTTAGGCTCCCTTACTTTCTGTGAAAGTTCTAGTTGCCTGTAAATTACCTTTAATAATGATTTGGCCCCGTCTCTGTGGATGCCTGCTGCAATGAGAGCAATACCGTCTTTAGCGTCTCCAAATCTAAATGAATTTCCATCATCTCCTGCACATTTTTCGAGATGTGCGATGACTCGTGATTGAGCTTCACTCCGCATACCGGACAATCCGAATATTTGCGCAAAAGCATTGGCAGTTTGTCCTTGTTCAATTTTGGCCGTGGCGAGACTATCTTGTTCACTTATCATTTAGGTTATTGTTGCATTGCGTTCTTAGCAGCATCTTGGACGAAATCAGGTGAACCACCTAATCCCTTACCAGCCTTACCAAGTTGTTCGGCGGCTTGGAGAGCTTGTTGTTGCTGCTGTAACTTCATGCGTTGTTGACGTAAAGCCATCATCGACCTCATATCCCGTAAGAGTTCAGCAGACATACCAGCGTTACGGCTGTAGTCGCGTACTATCTTATCCATGTCGAAGTTGTCAGCTACTTCCGGTTTAACGGCTATTAGCTGCTGTAAAAATTGGAAAGTCTGTTCTATGCCGCGATTCTGAAGAGCCTTTAATGCAAGACTGATACGGCTAGTAATTGTAATCTCAGGTAGAGCAAGACCACGCTTGTTACCACCTGCGTCTATAAGAAGAGAATCGGGAGGAGTACCAAACTTGCCTGCACGGTACAGAATACCAAAAACTCTACGAAGTAATGGGTTGAGGAACTCCGTGACTCTGCGGTCAAATACGGGAGTGAATTGTTCGAGCTTTTCTGCGAGACGTTGTGAGATTTCATAAGCGGTCATACGCTTATCTAGCAGAGGGTCTGATGCAAGCATCTTGAACATATTAACAAAGAAGGCATCATTGATCATGTCCTTCTTAGTGTTAATCATCTCCATACCTAACTTGTAATCACCAACAGATGCCCATTCCATAGGCTTACCGTTTGGATCATTGCTGTCCCAAGTTGTTATACCACCGGCTCTTAGATCAACATCACCTTCAAGGTTGGATGGGACTATAACGCGAGGTACAGCATGAAGTTCAGCTAATGAGTCTAAGTATTCTGTTACATAGTTAACCTGACGCACATCAGGGAGAGCTAGGTAAGCTGGGCTATAACCCCATGGACTATCTGTACCCCATTTAGCAAAACGACTTACTAGGTAAGGCATTTCGTCGTAACCGGAGATACGGACACATTCTCTGAAGTCTTTTGAAATATATACCGAGGCTATAGGCTTATTAGAGCCGTCCTCTCTATTTGGTAGTCTCTGACTATCTTCACGCGGAAATACGCAATGAACAAAATCAAATGATCTATCCATGCCTTTGCCGTTCTTAACCTGAGTCTTCATCTTATCAGGTAGGTTATCTTCACCAAACATCTGTACAGCCTGACGACCTGTTAGCTTAAATTCACGGCGTACTGTGTCTACTATGCCTTCATCGTTCTCGTCTATGGTGTATGTACCAATCTTAGTGTTACGAAAATTAAGAGCTTCTTTCTTACCTTCTTCACAAAAGATACAATCTGTACCAAAGATACCTACGTGTAGATACCCAATGTTCATTACTGAATAGAAGTTGGATCTAGCCAATTCCTGCATCGTAATATCAGAAGCCTTGCCTAACCATATAGCAGCATCATCCCCACCTGTCCTAGTGGACTCTGGTGGTTCAAATTGAGCCCACGGTTCACTACTAGGGGTTAGCCAGTTACGCTGACCAGCAGCCATAGTCTGTGCTGCTTGGATAGCTGTTGTATCAAAAATGCGGTCTGTCCAGCCAGTGATACCTTCTGTTTTGGTAACATTGATGTCAGACTCTTGAGGTAAAAAGTATTGAGAGATTGTCTGCCAGTCTGAATCAAATACGGAAGAACGCTTAGAGCGTGCTGACTCGTACTTGTTTAGCTGTTCGTTAGCTAGTAAATCGGCCATATGTTATCCTAGCTTAGCTGCGGTTGGTGAAGGTCCTGTAGGTGGCATACCCTTGTAACCACCTGTATCTCCGGCCATTACGGTCTTCTTAATAGACTTCTTCATCATGTTTTGCTGAGCATAGTCTTGTTGTGCCTGTATAACCTCTGCTGAAGATGTGGTTACAGGTGGAGCTGTCACCGGTGTAGGTGCCGCTTGTATTGCTTGTGCTGGTGATCCTCCGCCCATAAAATTAGTAGTTAATCGGTTAATCGTTTCAAATCTGCGGTTTCATAGAACCTAAGGTCTCGTTTATTGTCAATAAGTCGTTCAAAAGCTATCCAAGGAAGCTTATAAGGCATAGATTGTACCGCTTGTTGGATGTCGCCAGCCATAGCAAAGACGTACCAGCAGTCACTTTCCTTCTCATCAAACACGTGCTCACAGTCGCATATCTGTTCTACGGGTGCCAGTCTACGGCAATTTTTGCCCATTACAAAGTATTCAGGGGTACTAAAAACATATCCATTTCTTAGGAACCATTCCACGTAATCTCCAAACGGAGCTTCTTGTGGATTATCAAAATACTTTTGTGCTATCTTTTCGTAAGGACTCATAAACCTACGGACATCACCATGTTTATTTGAGTATTGGATGCTATTGTAGAACCGCTTACATTTCTAAAGTTAAGGACAATCTCATTTGAATTATTTGCACTGTTGTCATAAGCAGACTCAAAAACTAATCCAATAGAATTAAGAACTGTTACTTGTATATTGTTACTTGATCCACCATTTAAAATTCCTTGTAAAGATGCTCCAGATCCGCTGCCTCCTGATACTGTAACTGTAGGAGGACTTGTATAGCTACTGCCCCCTGAAGTCATTGTAATAGATGCTATAGAACCACCACTACCCAATGTAGCATTTGCTGAAGCTCCAGATCCTCCACCGCCGCTAAATGAAACAACTGGTGAACTATATCCAGATCCACCACCTCTTACAAATACAGATTGTACTTTATGATTTGAGTAACCGTCAGCAAAAGGATGATAGGCGTATAATGTTAACAAACCGTTTGCAGGAATACTTGAAGTTACCCCTGCGTAAGGACCGCCGTATACTAAAAACATCTTATTATTTGTATACGGATAAGGTAAAAAGCTACTATTGGTTATTGAAGTACTTGATAAATTAAGAGGGTTTCCGGGATAATTACTATTTGATGGATAACTGACTGCACCACCACCTGCTAGTGATATAATTCTGTTATTATCACCTTTAACATTAAATACACTCCAAGGCGAACTTTGATCTATCTGTATATCAAAACTCATTGTGCAGCTTTGATAGTATCCGTATATGTAAGCTGCTGTACTGCTGTTGGTGCTATTAATTCCACCAAACCATAGAAAAGAATTTATTACCCATTCTATGACAAAATAAGTATTAGATGGACTATAAAACCCATAAGAATTTGAGGCACCATTAATATCAATAGATTTAATATCTATTAAATTACCATTCCAATTACTTGGATTTACATTACCAGAATCCCACATACAAGCAGCTATTCCGTTAGAAATACTTCCTACCAACCAAGGTGAAGCTAAATTATTATTTGTATAAAAATTACAGTAATATTCGCTACCTTGTATTACAGATGAAAGTCCATCGTCTGTAAAAAAGAATCCGTATTTACAATCAGAAATTTGATTAACTGTTACTATGTTAGTGTCGCAAGAATGTGCTGCTGGGGGAGTAGGACCACCAAATGCGTAAGTTTTAACTCCGTATAAACAAAGTGTTATTTTAAAACATTTAATATTTATAAAGTTAACTGCGTATAAAACTATACCAGCGCCTTTAACAAATCCATTAATAGAAGGTACGTCGGTTATGTTAGTAGCACCAGTAAACGTTAAACAGTCTGTAGCTGTTGTTATTGCACTTCCGTAAGCGTAAAAGTCAGAGTTCCCATTAACTTTAAATACTTGTCCATGGGCTACTGAAATATTACTACCTATGTAATAGCCCCCGGTTAATACAATAGATTGTATAGGTGCTGAGTTGTTACTATCATAAGTTACCGCTGCTAAAGCTGCTACTATAGCGGGTTGATCATCTGACGTTCCATTTTTTAATGCACCAAACCATTCTGGATAAATGTATGGCGTTGCTTGTCCTATGGCAACAGTTCCGCCAGTAAATATCTTTTGAAGTGGTGCTTGTATTGTGCCGTTAAATGTAGCGGCGCCTGAGCAAGTAAGAAGTCCTTCAACTATGATTGGGTTGCTAATAGTTGTACCACTTGGAATTGTATACGCCGTTGGGAAGTATAATACGCCCGTACTTCCTGCTGCTGTTATTGCCGCAGATAAACTAGCAAATGCTGTTACGTTATAAGAATGATTGTACCATCCTGACGTTGATGCACCTTGTAACAACACTTGTCCTTGTGTAGCTCCTGATGGCAAACCAGACGTTGTATTCGTAATTGTCTGGTTAGGCCAAGATCCTGTTACGCTTATACCTGTTCCGTTAATCAAAGATGGTCCTGATGTTCCAGTACCGCCATTAGCTACGGCAACTATACCAGTTACATTACCAGCAGTAGTTGCAGTTGTAGCAGTTGTTGCTGTTGCTGCATTACCTGTAGTGCTTTGATTGAGTGTAGGAACGTCTGTTGGATCTATAACTCTAAATGTAGGAGCAGCAGTACCTGTTGTAGGACCTGCTAGAAACTTATGTGCTGTTTGTGCAGTTGTCGCAGATACATACGCAGTGCTGGCTGTAAACGCTGCTGTGCCTAACGTACCGCCGTCTTGTATTCCTGTACCTGTTGTATTGTTAAACACCGCTACGTTGCCTGATACGGTTGGAGATGTTCCTGTAACATTACCACCGCTTGATGGGGTTATCCATTTAGTACCAGTTCCTAAAGATGAAAGAACCTGCCCACTACTTCCTGCGCTGCTTGAATTAGAATCTTTTAATGTACCGGCTAATGTAAGATTGGTTGCTGTACCACTGGATGCTGCTACGTAAGCAGTGCTTGCTGTATATGCTGCACTACCTAACGTGCCACCACCACCTATTGCAAGTGTGCTGCCATCTGTACCAGATAAAGTTAATGTATTATTAGCAGTTAAAGTTTTACCGGATGCTACAGACAAACCTGTAACCGTTGCAGCGTTACCAGTAGTATTTTGATTAAGAGTGGGAAAGTCTGCGGCCACTGCTATACCT
>Ga0118677_10006025_pt1 | contig 20817 bp, 16 predicted proteins | sample AliMusrvi5mmetaG_FD_86154 | JGI IMG/M metagenome (GOLD analysis project Ga0118677, IMG submission 86154)
TTATTTGAGCCTGTTTTTTCACCATTCCGGTGAAAGTCCGTTTCCAATTAATCATTGAAGTCCATCGACGGCAAATTCGTCCCCAAAGACCCAAAAAATCAGTTTTATCTGATTTTTTGGGCGCCGACATTAATCCCTGAGGTCTCAAAGTCTCCTTTATCGGAGGATTTGGGATATTCAATTGGCTTTTTCAGAGGTTAAATATTATAATAAAATCACAGTATCGCTAAGATCGAGGTGAATAGCATGACGACCGCAACCAAGACAGTCTCTTTCAAGGAATTAGGTTTCGTGAATACCAGGGATATGTTCGCTAAGGCCAACAGAAATGGCTACGCGGTGCCCGCTTATAACTTTAATAATATGGAACAGCTCCAGGCCATACTTACCGCCTGCGTGAAGAGCCGTTCCCCGGTAATATTGCAGATCTCGAAAGGGGCCCGCGAATACGCTAACCCCACGCTTCTGCGCTGGATGGCCCGCGGCGCCATGGAGATGATCAAGGAAATGCCGGGAGGCCCGGTGCCGGCGGCGCTGCATCTGGACCACGGCGATTCTTTTGAGCTTTGCAGATCCTGCATAGAGAACGGCTTTTCATCCGTCATGTTCGACGGCTCCAGTCTGCCTTACGAGGAGAACGTGAAGATCACCCGCCAAGTGGTGGAATACGCACATCAACACGACGTTACGGTCGAAGGAGAACTCGGGGTCCTCGCCGGCATAGAGGACGAGGTTTCCTCCGAACATACCCATTACACGGAACCGGCGCAGGTCGAGGACTTCGTGAAGCGCACGGGAGCGGACTCGCTCGCCATCTCCATAGGCACCAGCCACGGCGCTTTTAAATTCAAAGTGAAACCCGGCGAATCCGCGCCGCCACTCCGCTTCGATATCCTGGAGGAAGTGGAAAAACGCATCCCCGGCTTCCCGATAGTCCTGCACGGCGCCTCTTCGGTGCTGGACGTCTATATCGACATGATCAATAAATACGGCGGCAAAATGGAAGGCGCCGTGGGCGTGCCCGCCGAGCAGCTGCGTAAAGCGGCAAAATCCGCGGTCTGCAAGATCAACATCGATTCGGACGGCAGACTCGTAATGACCGCCATCATCCGCAAAGTGTTCGCCGAAAAACCGGGCGAATTCGATCCGCGCAAATATCTCGGTCCGGCCCGCGAAGAGCTGATAAAGATGTACATCGACAAGAACAGAAACGTGGTCGGCTCCGCCGACAGGGTATAAAGGAAAAGAACAGGTATAGGTAAAGGTATAGGATAAGGAAAAGGTGTATTCCTTAATTACTCTACCTTTACCTCTACCTATACCTGAATAGTCCTCATGTCTTCCAAACACGTCATCATTATCGGCGCCGGGGCTTCGGGCCTGGCCGCCGCCTGCGCGGCCGCCGAGGCCGGGGCACGCGTTACCATGCTTGAGAAGAACCACGTTCCGGGCCGCAAGATTCTTTCCACAGGCGCCGGCAAATGCAATCTTACCAACGCTAATGTGACTTCGGGGCGCTACCACGGCGGTCCCGCCGGATTCCTGAACAGGGTCTTCATGGCGCTGCCTCCCGACAATGTGCGCGCGTTCTTTGAAGGCCTGGGGCTTCTGACCGTGCGGGAAGAGGATGGGCGTATCTTCCCGCGCTCGATGAAAGCGGCCGATGTCGTGAATGTCCTTGTGAATTTCGCGTTCTCGAAGAACGTCGACCTGAAATTGCTGACAGAGGCTCTGGAGGTCCAGAAGGGGCCGGAAGGTTTTAAAGTAACGGCCCGCACCGTTCCGCCAAAGTGGGAGAAAGATGCGGCGCCCGGTCCGAAAACCGTTTTGGACTGCGACGTCGTTATCCTCGCCGCCGGCGGTCCTGCGTATCCTCAGATAGGGGGGACATCTTCAGGCTATGACCTGGCACGCTCTCTCGGCCACGCCGTAAAAACGCCGGAACCGGTAATAGTCCCGCTTAAAGTCAATGAAAGCTATATAAAACAGGTTGAAGGCATCAGAGTGCAGGCCGGCCTTGAACTCCTAAGTCTCGGAAAGACGCTGGCGCTCGGCCGTGGCGAGGTGTTGTTCACGAAGTACGGGCTTTCAGGTCCGGCGGTTCTCGAGCTTAGCCGCGCGGCGGTGTTCGCCCTCAAATCCGGCCCCGTAAAATGCCGCCTGGATCTTTTTCCGGAGTATACCGACCGAGACCTCCGCTCGCTCCTGCTGGCGAGAAAGAAAGAAATGGCCGACCGCTTCTGGAGAGACTTCCTGTGCGGCCTGGCCGACGAGCGTTTGCTGCTCCTCATATCCGATCTGGCGAAATTCGGCTCCGATAAGCTTGTCAGCGCTATTCCAGAGAAGGTCTTCGACGTTTTTGCGCAACTCCTGAAAAAATTCGAATTGCAGATCTCGGGCCCGCTTGGGTTCGAAGACGCCATGGCAGCGGCGGGCGGCGTCGACACCGCCGAAGTCTCACCCGAGACTTTCGCTTCACGGAAAGTTAAAGGCCTGTTCATTACCGGAGAGCTGCTCGATATCGACGGTGATTCCGGCGGCTACAACCTCCACTTTGCCTGGACCTCCGGCCTCCTGGCCGGCAAGCACGCAGCCTAAACGGCAGGTATAGGTAAAGGTAGAGGTAAAGCGACAGCGGATAAAAATAGAACAACCGCAAATTCTTATCTCTAACCTGAAAACTTCAGTTGGTCCGTCACACCGGCGAAAGCCGGTGTCCAGATTCCGACCGGGCCTGGATTCCGGCTTCCGCCGGAAAGACGGAAAAAATCCCGTTCAATATTACGATTTTCCGACTTCAACTGGCTTTCAGGCTAACCTCTGGCTATACCTATACCTTTATCTGTCGCCCCTGTTGTTGACCTGTGTCAAAGGGATTACGGGCATAGAATGCTAAAATATTATTAACATCCTGTTTAGGGGGGAGCAACATAATGAAGTTAGCGATGAGTTTGGCGGCGGTTCTGGTCTGCGCTTCGGCGCTCCAGGCATCCGATTTCGAGAACATCAGGCGGGCCGCCGCTTTTGAACTTTCGGGCGTTACGGCGGACTCACAAACTAATATCCCCGCCCCGGCGGCTCCGGAGAGGTCCGGTTTTGTATTCAAGGGCTCTTTTTGCTGGCAGAGAGGGAAAAATTACAACGCCGAACGCATGAACATGCCTTTTTCTTTTTGCGTCAGCTCCTTGGAGCTCTCGGGCGGTCTTTTTGAAAAGCCGCGCCTGCACGTTATAGGAAAAGGCTTGAACGGATGGTTCGATCTTATTAAAGTCAGTCCGCCCTCCGACGGACTCTATAAAGCCACCGCCATTGTCTTCAAGAACGCGAAGGGCTCCTCCTGCTCGGCCGGAGAGGATGCGTATATAGAATTCAATGTGCTTGCCGATGCTCGCGGAAAGATAGTGGCGGAGCCTTTCCTAAATGCTTTCTACGGCAGTACTCCGGATGTGTGCCACTCGCAGTGGCAATACAGTGAAATTAAATACGCCTTTACCGCGCAATAAACAGCGGCAAATAATAAGAATCCCGCAGCCTGTAATGGGCGCGGGATTTTGATTAATACTACAGGATTGATTTCCTGAATTCCACCGCAGAGGGCAGAATGGTCCGAAGCCATACTGCCGTGTGCGCGGAGGAAAGTATGGGGAAATAGTACATGGATATACAGGATGGGCAGGATTTAATATTAAAATATTTTTATCCTGTATATCCTGTTCATCCATGTGAGTAAGTTTCCAGGATGAAATAAGTAAATCGTTTTACAGAAATATCTCAGTTATACAACTATGTTTGGCGGTTTTTTAGTCGGGAGTTTTATTTGGCGAACAGGTGCATGGACAGCCAGTAGACTACGGCTGAAATGATGCCGGCGCCGGGGATGGTCAGGATCCAGGCCCAGACTATCTGCCCAGCCACGCCCCATTTTACGGCGCTGAAGCGTTTTATCGTGCCCACGCCCATGATCGCGCCGGTTATCGTGTGAGTGGTGCTCACCGGCACTCCCATCGAGGAAGCCAGGAACAGCGCGGTCGCCGCTCCGGATTCGGCGCAGCAGCCGTCCACGGGTTTAAGTTTGGAGATCTTTTGTCCCATGGTCTTAACGATGCGCCAGCCTCCGGACATCGTACCTAGACCCATGGCCGCGTAGCAGAGCAGGGCCACCCAAGTGGGAACTTCGAATTTATCGATATATTTGGCGCTGACCAGCAGCCCCGTTATGATGCCCATGGTCTTTTGCGCGTCATTTCCGCCGTGACCCATGCAATAGGTGGCCGAAGACACCAGTTGCGCCTTACGAAAGAATCTGTTCACCTTGTTCGGCGTGGATTTGCTGAACAGCCAGTAAACGATAACTTCGAAAAAAAGCCCCAGCACCATACCCAGCAGCGGCGAGAGAACGATGAATATTAAAATTTTTATTATTCCGCCGATGATAAGCACGCCCGTGCCCGCCTTCACTATGGCCGCTCCGGCAAGCCCGCCCATAAGGGCGTGGGATGAACTGGAGGGAATTCCATAATACCAGGTAAGGATGTTCCAGGCGCAGGCTCCCATCAGCGCTCCGAAGATGACATGGGAGTCTATCACGCTGATATCCACTATTCCCTTACCCATTGTGGCCGCGACCGCGTGGCCGAATACGAAAAAGGCCACCATGTTGAAGAAGGTGGCCCAAATTATAGCCTGCCGGGGGGTAAGCACCCGCGTGGAGATTACGGTAGCGATGGAGTTCGCGGCGTCATGGAAACCATTAAGGTAGTCGAACACCAGCGCCAGAGCTATCAGGCCTGTTACCGCCAAAAGCGTGCTATCCATTTTTCACCAATATCGCCTCTATTACTTTCGCGGAATGTTCGCAAGTGTCCAGCGTTCCTTCGGCCACCTCGTAAATTTCCTTCCATTTTATGACCATGATGGGGTCTTTTTCGGTTTCGAAAAGGTGGCTTATCGCTTTTTCGCGTATCTGGTCCCCGACGTTCTCCAGGCGGTTTACTTCTATACAGTGGTCCAGCACCCGGCGTGTGCGCTTTGTGTCATGCATATGCTTTACGGCGTTGCAAAGCGAGTGCGCGGATTGGTCGATGGTGTCGGCGAACTGGACCATGTATTCTTCGTTGGCGTTAAGTTTATAAAGTTTTATACGGTTCGACATGGAATTTATCATGTCCAGAATATCGTCCAGGGTGTTGGTAAGAGAGTAAATATCTTCGCGGTCGATGGGGGTTATGAAGGTGCGGTTGAGCATGTCCACTATCTCGTGGGACAAGGTGTCGCCCTCATGTTCGTAATCTTTTATTTTTTTAACGGTCTCTTCATCGAAAAGGCCTTTTTTTACGGTGGCCTTGAAGCAATCGGAAGCTTTTACGATGTTGTCCGCCTGCAGGCTGAGAAAATCGAAGAATTTAAGTTCTTTGGGGACGAAGGTGAAGGCCATGCTAGTGCTCCTTTTGAATATTCCGGGGAATTAGAATATAATTAGATTATAGGTTTTTAAAAGCGCACGGTCAAAACAGCAGTTATCAGTGGTTAGTGGTCAGTGGATAGAGGAGATAATTTATGGATTTTAAAGAGATTCTTTACAAGAGGTTGGAGACATATGCCAAGGTGGACACCAAAAGCGACCCGGATTCCAAATCCTTTCCATCCTCAAAGAATCAATTGGTCCTGGGGAAAATGCTGGCCAAAGAGTTAAAAAGCATCGGCGTCAAAAATGTCGCCATGGATAAATACGGCTATGTCACCGGAGAGCTGCAAGCCACTGCAAAAGGGAAACTGCCGGTGATAGGCTTTCTGGCGCATATGGACACCTCGCCTGATGCGGGCGGGAAGAACGTGAAGCCGCAGCGGCATAACTCCTATAAAGGCGGCAACATTGTCATCAGCAAAAAGCTTGGTGTCGTGCTGACGCCTAAGGATTGTCCGGAACTGCTCAAATGCAAAGGAGAGGATATCGTGACCGCTTCCGGCGACACCCTTCTGGGCGCCGACAATAAGGCGGGTCTGGCCATAATTATGACCGCCGCGGAATATCTCGTAAAACACCCGGAGATAAAGCACGGCAAAATAAAGATAGGATTCACGCCCGACGAGGAAGTGGGCCAGGGCGTAAAATATTTTAACGTTAAAAAATTCGGCGCTAGCGCGGCTTACACGTTCGACGGGGACGTCGCCGGGACGATCGAAGAGGAGACCTTTAATGCCGACGGTGTGAAGATCGCCGTTAAAGGAAAGAGCGTCCACCCCGGTTCCGCCAAGAACGCGCTCGCGAACGCCGTGCGTGTAGCCGCTGATATCATTTCTGTCTGGCCGGAAAACCGCCTGCCCGAAACAACGGAAAAGCGCGAAGGGTTTATCATGTTCACCGATCTTAAGGCGGAAATAGAAACGGCGGAACTTACCGGCATAGTCAGGGACCATGATCTTGGCAAATTGAAGGCGATGGAAAAGCATCTCGCGGCTATCGTCGCAGAGAAAAGTATCAAATATCCGCTCGCGGACATAAAGCTGGAATTTAAGGAACAATACCGGAACATGGGGCCCGTTATCGCCAAGCGGCCGGAGATCATGGCCAAGCTTATCGCCGCGGTAAAGAAAGCCGGCGTTGAGCCGCACATAAAGCCGGTGCGGGGGGGGACGGACGGCTCGCGGCTGTCGTTCATGGGGCTGCCGACGCCGAACGTGTTTACGGGCGGGTACAACTATCACGGGCGGTATGAGTGGGTATCGCTGGACGGCATGAAGAAGTCGATGGACGTGCTGGTGAATTTGGTGCAGATCTGGGCCGAATAAGGTAACGCCGGCTTATTGCATTTTGACTAAAGAGCCGCGAGATGCCCAGTCGGGGCGACGGGGGCATGGGCGTCGTCGGGCACGCTATCGTCCACACCGTGGACGCGCTCCCGCTCGGGCTACGCGCTTACGCAAGCTCAGCCCTGCGCGAGGGCCCGCCGAACCCATGCCCTCGCCGCCCCTCCAGTAAAACTTATGCACTTGATGGTCGCTTAGCAAATTACTCGTCGCTTCCTTAAATATTAAATCCCTGTTCCCACCCTCTCAAGATACATCCGAATGACCCTCCCGTAATTCATCCGATAAGAAGTCGTCTGGGCCACAGCGTATATCATTGTATATGAGTTGTTTCGTAAAAGTGCCATTGTCCGGTGGGGCGGTTATGTGCGCAAACTGGGAATCGTGGAAAATTTATAATGCAGATGCAGATGGTCAGACATCGGGGATTGTTGATGAGTCTGCGGTCCTCCCGGACGACGGTTGTCAGTTGGAGCCTCGGGCGGACTTATGCGAAGCAATAAAACCCGGCCCGGCTGACGACTAAAACACCCGACTCCCGATACATTCACCCGCCCGACAAACTGCCGGGCGTAAGGGAGCTTCATTAAATTTGCCAAACCCGCCCGCCACTTTTGTATTATAGCTGTAAGGATTAGCTTTTTACAACTTTTAGCAGCATCCTGAAGCCTCAGCCGCGTAAGGAACTTCCAATAATCGGCTTTATGTTTACTACAGATCATGTCGCCGGCTGGAATATCCCAACAGTGCTAAAGCCCGGCCAGACCGCCGCCGCTACGGCTAAAGCCTTCGCTGATTATATCAATGCCGGCACCAGGCCGTACCGGGCGACCGCCACCGGCGGCAAGATAAAAATAGTCTTTACCGAAAAATATGGCAAATAGGTCGGACGAAGCAACCGTTCCCAAAGTTATACACAATTTTTGAGAGGATAAATGGCTCAATGTAAATGGTGTGGCGAAGATAGCGTTTTAAGCTTTCTTACATTTTCTGCAGCTGGACTTTGTTCTAAATGTAATGGGCCTGTCGCTAAAGATATTCAAAGCCGCATAAAAATAACAAAGGAGTCTACTATTATAGTTTCAACGTCGAAGAATACAGCAACAAGGCTCCGCCGCATAGATTTGGCGTTAAGTCATATAGGTGAATTAAAAAAATATCATGAAAAAGGAATCGTTGATCTTACGGGGGCACTTGAAAAAACTGTGCCTTACCTTGAATCAACAAAAAACAAGCTGCTTAAAGAGTTGGAAGTGAAACCAAAACGACACAAAGAAGACACTCAAGGTGTAGCGATAGGCACGGATGAGGCGAAACTGGGAGAAGCATTTGAAAAGACGCGCTGGGGAATGAGTAAAAGGACGGTGAAACAGATTTACCCCCCGGAGAACGAAGATCCAGTTATAGTTGAAATTATCGAAGATGATGGCCCTACAACCACCGGTTACGAATCAGAAATTGAGTTCCTTGGTCTGGATGCATTTGTTGATTTTGGATTTAGCGATGACAAATTAGATGAGGTTTCTGTTGAACTTCATATCTCGCCCGAAGACTTCTTTAATTCTTATTTAGAAATCAAACAGCATCTTACTGGGAAATTTGGCTCTCCGTCTAGCGATAAGGAAAAGTGGAATGGCCAACCACAAGAGAATGGTGATTGGGGAGAATTGGTCGCAAATGGCAAGTTGGAAATTAATGCATCATGGCGCACTAAAGTGTCGCAAATTAATTTTACCTGCGGAAACGGGGATATTCAGGAATCTTGTGCAATAAAAATAACGTATTCTAAATCGGCCAGCATCTAACATGGGGAAAATATGAAATTTATAGTCCTTACTGCCGCAGTGATTTTTACGTTCAACCTTTTCGGGCGCGCCGAAGTAATTAATTCTAAAGACGGGGCGAAGACTGAAAACACACAGAAGATGTCAAAGCCAGTAAAAGGAAACCATCTATCACCCCGCTTCCCACTAGGTCTTAAACCGGGACAAACACCAGTTGAAGTTTCCTCGCTTTTAACCAATACCACGGGATTCATGTTTTCAGATAATTATCAGTATCCAGCTAAACTCGCCCCACTTTTACCTAATACTACTGGGATATCAGAGATGGGTTCTGGTGAGGACACACCACCAAATTCCCAGTCCTTCTGGGGGATTGGAGATATCATCGCATTCGGTGATTTTTCCCCAGAGCTTATGTCAACTCGGTTCTTCCAAGCAAGCCCTGAGGGGCCTAAGAAACTCTTCTGGGTAACTCTCTCTAAGATAGAGGTAGAGAGTTGCGATTCGGTCCAGAAGGTTTTTAATGATGCAGTGAGTTTCGTTAAATCGAATTATGTGTTCCCAGGCGTTGAAATTGTTGACACCAGAAAACTAGGGGAACCGAGTTGCTCGGACTTCATGGAACCGTATAAAGTCCTTTGGTCTGCAAAGCAAAAGGATTGGTGGGTATATGTCACCACAGAGTATAAATCGAGTTATACGGTCGAGGTGAATTATCTTTATCGCCCAATCGGGGATGCCAAGGTTAAGGCCCAAGAACAGCAAGAGGAAGAGAAGAAAGGGGCTACACGGCAGCACCTATAAATGTTGCGCCCTGCAGGCACAACCGATCATGACGCCGGCGGGGATATCCCAACAGTGTTAAAGCCCGGCCAGACTGCTGCCGCCACCGGCGACAAGATAAAAGGAGAAGATGCATGACAAAAATAGATTGGCAATGGGCGATAGGAATTCTTGTCGCTGTCGCCGCGATACTACTCCCCTTGATCTTCTCCAAGAAAAAGATGTCTCAGTCCCAGGAGCAGAGTATTAACGGCAAGGGTAGTCAAAAGCAATCACAGAAGATGGAGGGGTAAATGCTGGGTGATAGCCAAAAGCAAGATCAAAAACAGAGCGTCAACCAGGAAGTTAACATCCATGGGCAGAAAGATGTAGTAGAGATATCCTGCGCCCATTACACCGACAACAAAATCCAGGCATTAGAAGCTCATATGGACGAGCAGATGCGTGACTGGGGCAATCCTGCAGCTGACGATGCGATGAAGCTAAAAGAGCTGCGCAAAGTGAGTCTTCTGCAACACCAAGGGCGCGTCACTAAAGTATTCTGCAGCCTCCTGGAGGACTCTGCGTGTAAGAGCCCTAAAAATGTCGGCAACAGATGCTACTTGTTAGGCCCCGCCCCGGCGTCCGCCAGTAGTTCTTGGTCAGTTTCGGAGAACGACTTAGAAAGGTGATTAGCCAACGCTGCGGCAAAAATTAGACCGAGCAGTCCCCTAAGTGCCCTAAAATGACCGCAATAGAACCCGGCCCGGCTGACGACTAAAACACCCGACTCCCGACACATTCACCCGACCGACAAACTGCCGGGCGTAAGGGAGCTTCATTAAATTTGCCAAACCCGCCCGCCACTTTTGTATTATAGCTGTAAGGATTAGCTTTTTACAACTTTTAGCAGCATCCTGAAGCCTCAGCCGCGTAAGGAACTTCCAATAATCGGCTTTATGTTTACTACAGATTTTACCACCGGGCGGGTCAGGAAGATGTATCTTGAGAAGGGCGGGACCAATATATTTAATTTTTTCGAAGTGCTGGACGTATTCTTAAAGAAACATCAAGTGCGTTAGTTTTGCCGGAGGGGTGACGGCGGGCAGGCCTTTTCGACCCCGCAGCGAAAGGTGAACAGAGTCCCACTTCTCGCCTATCCTAGCAGGGGATGGGTGGAGCGAGGGAAGCGAAAAGGCCTGCCCGTCGGCAGGACCCCGACTGAACATCTCGCGGCTCAATTTGCCAAAGTCATGCCTTTCTCAATCCACTGCGGATTAACGCTTTCATGATTAAGAAAACTGAGCTTTCAAAAGATGGCGGGACTGGGCACCGCGAGCAGTGCTATGACTGCCGCAGGGCTAAGAAAAACTGTTTGTGCGACAGTATCAAACCCTTTTCTACGAGAATGCGCTTCCTGATCCTTATGCATGCTAAGGAAGCCCGGGAACAAAAAACAGGGACTGCCCGGCTTGCGAAATTATGTTTGACGAACGCTGAGCTTTTAATAGGCACTGATTTTACGCGCGATGAACGGGTTAATTCACTGCTCCGGGACCCGGCCTACAGCCCTTTTGTCCTGTACCCCGGTCCTAAAGCTGTGAATTTCAAAACCCCGGGGAACGAGCTCCTGCCGAAAGATAAAACTCTTCTTATCGTTGTCATAGACGGGACATGGCGTATGGCCAGGCAGCTATTGAACAACAGCCAGAACGTTCGCGCCTTACCCCGGCTTTCTTTTTCCCGCTGCTATGTTTCCCAGTTCGTAATTAAAAGACAGCCCATGCAGCATTGCGTTTCCACCATAGAAGCCATCTATTATTTATGCAAAGAGGCCGAGGAAGCCGGCTATGAAGATCTTAATGCGCAAAATGAAGTGCTGATGGCCCTTTTAAAAAAACTGGTCGCTACCCAGCTGCATTATAAGACCGAAAAAGGCAGAAAAAGGGAAGAGAATAAGAGGAAGAACGCATAACTGAATTTCGCAGTGCGGAAAGGTAACGCCGGTTTATAGGCGTTGGTTAAGAGCCGCGGGATGCCCAGTCGAGGCGGTGGGGGCATGGGCCGCGGCGGGCACGCTATCGTCCACACCGTGGCCGCGCTCCCGCTCGGGCAAAAGTAGTGTCCGTAGCAAACCTCTGGTAGCACAGTCCACTCGGCGCTTACGTAAGCCTACCACGCATAAACCGCTATGCGGTTTATGCGTGACTATGCCTCCCGAAGGGCGCCCGCTATGCGGGCGGGAAACTTCAACTGAAGTTTCCAGGTTAATAAAACAAATAATAATAACCCATATATGTCTTATTGCACAAAAAAGCACGTACACCAAATCATGAATATAGCGAAATTTATTTAAGGTTGGTTGCGACCTTTAGGGTGGGGATGGATTTACCATCAGGGCGGGGGTAAATATATATTTTTTTAGACTTCAACCGGTAATAAAGAAGTGCCGACGGGTATCGATGGCGGGGCAGCCATGGGGCCAATCGGACCGAGGAGGAACCGGCGCTCGCCCCGCACTTTGGACGCAACGCTTCGAAGCGCCACGATCTTCCAAAGTGCGGGGCAAGTCGCCGGGCCGGCCGCAGACCCGATTGGCCCCATGGCTGACAGGACCCCGGATTTGCAGGTGCCGGCATTACTATTTCTCGTAGTTTAAGGTGCTTGGCAGGTATGCCATCTGGGACGAGAGGCGAATAGATCCCGCCCGCCTGACGATTAAAACACCCGACTCCCGACACATTCACCCGCCCGACAAACCGCCGGGCGTAAGGGAGTTTTTTAAAATTTGCCAAACCCACCCGCCACTTTTGTATTATAGCTGTAAGGATCAGCTTTTACAAATTTTAGCGACATCCTGGTTTAGTCATCAGCCGGGGCTGGTTCTATAGTCTGTTGATAAGCGCAGGCACGCCTTTTATACGCTATGCTTTTTTCCTATTACCGCAGGCCGCTTTTCCTGCTGCTGCTGGCTTATGCCGGGAGCATTTACCTGTTCCATGATCATTTTCTTAAGCCGGATGACGCGCTGCCGTTCTCTCTGCCGCGCGCGGGAGTGCTTGTCGAAGGCAGGGTGTCCGAATACCCGGTCCCAGGCCGCGGCGGCATGCGGTTTGCGCTGGCAACGGAAAGCATTTACGGCAGGCCCCTTAAAACCGGACTGATGGTGTACGCGCGCTCTATGGGCGGGGCTTCATGCAGGGACAAGGTCTCTTTCCTCGCCGATCTTGATGAGCCGCCCCCAGCCTCCATGCCGGGCGGCCTTGACTGGGCCGATTTCCTGGCGCGGCGCGGAATAGCCGCCCAGGCCCGCGCCGTCGACATAGAAGTGACCGGCAGAGCCAACGCTTTCATACGGCTGGCCCGCTCTTTCCATTACTTAGCGCTGGAGACTTTTGACAGGAGCCTGCCTGCGGAGTCGGCCGCGGTGATGGGCGGGGTGGTCCTTGGCGATAAGAAAAGCGTGTCTCCCGGGCTTAAAACCGCTTTTCAGGATTCGGGAGCCATGCATCTGCTGATAGCCGCCGGCTTGAAAGAGGGGTTTGTGGTGGCGATCATTTATTTTCTCTGTTCCTGGCTTGGTCTCAGGCGGGAATACGCCGGGTTGGCGGCCCTGATAGTGTCCGGGTTTTACGTGATAGCCGCCGGCTTCGATTCACCTCTTGTGCGCTCGTACCTGATGTTTTCCACCGGGTTTTGCGCCTACCTGCTGCGCAGGGAGGCGGGAGCTTTCCACGCGCTTACCGTGGCCTGCCTGGCCATACTTGTTTTTTCGCCGCGCTCGCTTTTCGAGGCCGGTTTCCAGATGTCTTTCCTGGCTGTCTACGGGCTGTGCGCAGGAATGTCCCTCTGGGTAGAATATCTGAAGGTCAAAGGCTTTTGGGGAAAAGTCCTGGCACTTTTTCTGGTGAGTTTTTTTACGCAACTCGGCCTATATCCTCTGCTGGCTTTCTACTTCCACAAAGTATCGCTGATCTCGCTGTTCTCGAACATCGTTCTAGTGCCGGCATCCTACATAGTTATGGCGCTGGGCTTCCTTATGGCATTCTTTTCCAAAGCGGGTTTTGTGTTTAAAGGGCTGGCTTATGCCGGCGGCTTGTCCGTAGTTATCTTCATCAAGGGCGTAAGATTTTTTGCGGAACTGCCTTTCGCTTCGATCCATGTCGCCGAGCCTTCCGGCTGGCTCGTGGCCGGTTTTTTTATACTGGCTTTTGCCGTGATCCACGCGCCGCTGTTCGGTTTTAAAAATCGGCGGCTTTATCTGGTCCTGGCTCTGGGAGTCGCGGTAATGGCTGCCGGCCCCGTGATCCGCGCCGCGGCGCCCGGTCCGCAAAGTTACAGGGTCGCGCTGTTCGGAGATACCAACACCTACTGCGCGTTCGTTTACGCGGAACCCGGCGGCCTTTACATAGTAAACCCGGGGATCAAAGGGGAAAAGCTGGCCGACGCCGTGTTCTCGGGAGGAGGAAGAACCGCCGAGGGCATACTGCTTACGTCTTTGGAGGAAAAGAATTTCAGCGGCCTTGAGGCGCTGGCGGATATGGTGGAGATACGGAACATTTTAGTGCCGTACGGGCCGCAGCCCGACGGATTAAAACGCGTGCTGGCGAAACTTGAAAAGGCCGGTTCCAGCGTAGTCAAGGTATGGCCGGGCATGTCCGCCGGCGGCCGGATAGAAGCTTTCTGGGACGGCCGGGAGGCCGGTTACACGGGAAACAATGATGTTCTGGGCTGGGAAATAGGCGGGGTGCGGATTGGCGGAGAGGGAAAATACGCGGAACAAAAAAATCCCGCTCCGGGTTCTCTCCCGGCGCGTATTGAGGCCCAAAAAGAAAAGACCATGACGCTGGAATTGCCGTCCGGCCGTATATAGTCTGTAGCCGTTGGCGTCTCTTTACGATCCTTTTCTAATGGCCTATTTCAGGCAATAGAACCCGCCCCGGCTGACGACTAAAACACCCTGACTACCGACACATTCACCCGTCCGATAAACCGCCGGGCGTGATGGAGTTTTTTAATTTGCAAAATCCGTCCGCCACTTTTGTATTATAGCTGTAAGGATCAGTTTTTTACAAATTTTAGCAGCATCTGGAAACATCAATCGTGTAGAGAGCTTACGGTAATCAGCTGTATGTTTACTACAGATGAGATTTTGTAAAATGTGCTGTACTCATTCCGCACATCTATCTTTATTTTATTGCGCGTGGTTTTAAGCGGGAGATTTAAATGACTGATAAACGTCTTATTGATCTGTTCCTTGAGCTGGCAAGACTGGACGGGCTTTCGGGGAAAGAAGCGCCGGTGGCTGACTATGCGATTTCCTTTCTAAAAAAACTTGAGCTGCCGGCCAACAGGGACGGGGCCGCGGTCGTTTCCGGGGCCAATACCGGCAATGTGGTGTGTCCCGTGAACGGCGGCGGGGACTTTGTGCTGCTTGCCCATATGGATACCGCCAGGCCTACGGCTTCCACTAAACAGGTTGTGACGGCGAACCGCGTAACTTCCGACGGCAAAAGCCAGCTGGGCGCGGATAATCGCGCCGGTGTGGCCGAGATCCTTTATGCTGTGGAGCGCGCGGTGAATGCCGGTCAACCGCTTAAGCAATTTACGATAGCTTTCACTACCCAGGAAGAAACCAGCATGGCCGGTGGGCTGAATCTGGGGTTGCCAAAAGGCATCCGTCATGGGTTTGTTTTCGATTCCTCGCTGGACCCCGGCGACTACGCCATAGCCTCGCCCGGCGCGGCCGTTTTTTCGGTTCAGATCGCCGGCAAGCCGTCGCACGCCGGGATAGCTCCGGAAAAAGGGATCTCGGCTATCGGCATCGCGGCCAAAGCCATAGCGGCGCTGCACTTCGGCCGCCATGACGAGGAAACCACCTCTAATCTGGGAACGATAGCGGGAGGCGAAGCCACCAATGTGGTGCCGGCTTCGGCGCTTGTCAGGGGGGAAGTGCGCTCGCTGGACGCCGCAAAAGTACCGCCTATATTGGATGGGATAAAGGCCGGATTTCAAAAAGCCGCCGCGGACGCCGGAGGTAGCGTTAAATTCGACTGGTACTGGGATTTTAAGCCTTACAAGCACGATAAAGATTCGGAAGTCTGCCTTCTCGCCGAGACGGCTATAAAAGCCGCGGGACTGACGCCCGCCGCGGTCCCTTCGCACGGGGGCAGCGACGCGAATTCGCTCAACGCCAAAGGCGTGGCGACGGTCAACTTCGGCATCGGGGCCAGGAACCCGCACGCCGACGACGAATACATACTCCTAGAACACCTCGCTAAAGCATCGGAGATAATATGGCAACTTATAAAAAAATGAAATCCGTCTTATTGGCTTGCGTCCTCTTTGTTGCGGGCGCGTCGGCATATGCGCAGGAAAATCCCAAAGGCTATCTGTTCATAATAGGCGGGGGCGACCGCACCGACCAGGTTATCTCGCGTTTCGTCGAATTGGCCGGAGGCAAGAACGCTCATATAGTCGTGATCCCGCTGGCCAGCGAAGAAGCTTTGGACGCCGCGCAGGGACAGGCCGCGCATTTTAAGCGTCTGGGCGCGGCCTCGGCGGACTGGGTGATATTCCCCAAAGGAGAAGGGGATACCGAGACTAATCTCGCAAAATTCAAGAATGCCGGCGGCGTCTTTTTTACCGGAGGCGACCAGGTGCGGCTTACTTCTTTTCTGCTGAGGACACGCATGCTGGAGGAAATACGCAGGATCTACCGTGAAGGCGGCGTGATCGGAGGGACGAGCGCCGGGGCCGCCATTATGAGCAAGGTCATGATCACCGGCGACGACCGTATGGAGGTCAATGGGGAATCTTTTACCGCTATAAGGTCCAGCAGCGTGGTCACGGCCGAGGGTTTCGGCTTCCTGCCGCCCAATATCGTGGCTGACCAGCATTTCCTTATGCGCAAGAGGGAGAACCGGCTTATAAGCGTGGTGCTTGAGAATCCTGGACTGACCGGCATCGGGATAGACGAGGCGACCGCATTTATCGTCGGTCCGGATGGTGTCGGCGAAGTGCTTGGCAACAGCCTGGTATCTATCTATGATACCTCTCATGCGGGTCCGATAACCAGGGACGAAAGGGGACATCTGGCGGCGAGGGGGATAACCCTCCATCTGCTCAAATCCGGCGATAAATACGATCTTAAAAACGGGACCGCGGAGATAAATAAATGAAGCCCAAATTCACTTTCAACACGCTGGTGATGATCTACGCGGTCGTGGTCGCCGTCGCCGTAGGCACCTGGTTGCTGCCCGGCGGTGAATACAAGCGTGTTGAAAAGGACGGCAGAACGCTGGTGGTGGCCGGCTCCTTCCAGCCCGGGCTTACGGTGCCGCAGGGGCCGGCGGCGGTGCTGATGGCCCCGATAAAGGGTTTTATTAAATCCGTGGAGATACTGGTTTTTCTGTTCGTGATAGGCGGGGCTTTCTCCGTCATAGAGAAGACCGGGGCGCTGGGCTCCGGGCTAAAGCGATTGGCGGCCTTTTTTGTCAGAAGACCGGAGCTGCGTATCTTGTTTATCCCGGTGACGGTCGTGGTCTTCTCGATAGCTGGCTCTGTGTTCGGCATGTGCGAGGAGACAATGCCGTTCGTGCTCATTTTTATACCGCTGTCATTGTCGCTCGGCTATGATTCGCTCGTAGGCACCGCCATCCCTTTCCTCGGGGCCGCCGCCGGTTTCGCCGGGTCCACGCTTAATCCCTTTATCGTCGGCATCGCTCAGCGCATAGCGGAACTGCCGCCGCGCTCGGGCCTTGAATACAGGATGTTGGTCTGGGTCATCAGCACTACCTGCATGACGACCTTTATCATGCTTTACGCGGCCAAGATAAGAAAGGACCCTAAAAAAAGCCCTGTCTACGAGCTCGATAAATTGCGCAAGCACGACCTGCACCTGGACGCGGACAAAATGGAGCCTTTCCTCTTGAAGCATAAGCTGGTGCTGGCGGTTTTCGGCCTGTCGATAATAGCCCTCGTTTTCGGGGTAATGAAGTATGAATGGTTCATTCAGGAGATAGCGGCTCTCTTCTTCGCGCTGGCTATGGCCGCCGGTCTGCTGGGCCGTCTGAGTATGGACGAACTGACCGACGCTTTCAAAGAAGGCGCCAGGGGTATGATGGGCGTGGCGCTGATAATTGCCTGCGCCAAAGCCACGCTGGTGATCGCTTCGGACGGCAAGATACTTGATTCCATGCTTCACGGCATGGCGTCCGTCATTTCCAGACTGCACCCGATAGTCGCGGCCCAGGCGATGTTCGTCTCGCAGGGGGTCATAAATTTCTTCGTGCATTCAGGTTCGGGGCAGGCGGCGCTGACCATGCCCGTCATGGCGCCGCTTACCGACGTGCTGGGACTGACGCGGCAGACGGCGGTGCTGGCCTTCCAGTTCGGCGAGGGCTGGATAAACCCCGTATTGCCAACGTCAGGAGTGACCATGGGCGTGCTGGGCCTAGCCGGGATACCCTGGAACACCTGGTTTAAATGGATGCTGCCGGCGCAGATCTTCTTCTTTATACTCGCGCTGCTGTTGCTGATCCCTCCGGTGCTTCTTCACTGGCAGTAGCAGGTCCGCGCCTGATAAACACCGGGGCGGTCTGCCCGGTAATTCCGGGATTTTATAATGTCCAAGGATCCTGTTTCTTTTATCGAACGTTACGAAAAGACGCTTATTGCAGCGGGGCTGACCGCCGTGGTCTGCGTCACCGTGCTTTTCTTCTCCAATAAGATCTTATTCATAACGCAGGATCTCGGCCGACATCTGATGAACGGGCGGCTTTTTTTCGAGCGGCATGTTATTATTCCCTCTAATTATTATTCCTATACCGAGCCTGATTTTCCCGCGATCACGCACCATTGGGGCGCCGGGGTCATATTCTACGCCGTGTACCTGGCCGGCGGATTCGTAGGGCTCTCGGTCTTCTTTATTCTGCTGCAGGCAGCGGCTGTCCTGTTCTTCATAGGCGCCGCCCGCAGAAGCGCGGACTGGTGGTCTTCGCTCCTAGCGGCCGTAGCCGCGATGCCGCTCATCGCGCTGCGCGCCGATATCCGCCCCGAAGTCTTTACAACGCTCTTTTTAGGCGCGACCTGGTATATCCTGGCGCGGGTGCGGGACGGCTCTCTCGCGAAGAATCGGCTCTATCTGCTGCCTTTCGTCCAGCTCGCCTGGGTAAACACTCACATCTTTTTCCCTTTGGGGATATTTTGCATGGCCTGTTTTACGGCCGACGCGTTCCTTGAGCGCCGGGATATCCGCGTCTACCTCACCGCAATGCTCTGCGTTATAGGCGCTTGTTTCATGAATCCGTTCGGCTGGCGCGGCGTCAAGGAACCTTTCCTGATCTTTAAAGAATATGGATATATGGTTGCCGAGAACCAGTCAGTACCGTTCATGTGGCGCAGGTTCGGAAGCGCGGAATATCTTCATTTCGGGATCCTCTGCGTTTTTTTCGCGGTCCTCGCGATCCTGGCGTTGGCGCGGCGCCGCGGGGCGCGGCTGCGCGTTGAAACGGCCCTGGCGCTGGTATGCGGGATCGCTGCGTGGCGCGTTAACCGCTGCATCGCTCAATTCGGTTTCGTTATGATACCGGCCTGCGCGGCCGGCCTGCAGGCGGCGCTTGACGGTTCCTCCAGGCCGGTACGAAGCCTGGCAAAGGGTCTTTCAATAGCCGCCGTCGCGTGCGGTCTTATACTGAATTTTACGCCCCAGACCGGTTATGCGTCCGTATGGTCCGGACGTAAAGGAATCGGCCTTCTGGACGATGCGGGCGCTTCGGCGCGTTTTTTCACCAGCCAGGGTCTGCGTGGGCCGATCTTTAATAATTACGATATCGGCGGCTATCTTATTTTTTATCTTTTTCCCGGCGAAAGACCGTTCGTCGACAATCGTCCGGAGGCGTACAGTGTGCCGTTCCTGAAGGACGTTTATGTCGCCATGCAGGAGAACGAGGGCTCGTGGAAGAAGTATGATGACCTCTACCGCTTCAACGCGATCTATTTCTTTAGGAACGACATGACGCCGTGGGCTCAGCCGTTCCTGATCAGGCGCATTGCCGACGACGCCTGGGCGCCGGTCTATGTCGACGCATTTACCATCATTCTTTTGCGCCGTACCGCCGCTAACGCCGGGGTTATACGCAAGTATGAGCTGCCCCGGTCGCTATTCGTCGCGAGCTGACGGAACTTCTTCAGGATCGCTGGGAGGTGAGGTTTACCGCGGCGCTGTCTGCAGGGGAGGGGACGCGAGGGCTTTTAGGTATGCCGCCAGCTTCGGACCGTAAGTTTCGCGCCGGCTGTAAAAGGCGTCTATATGACCGGACGGCACAGCCCAGAATTCTTTAGGCTGACCGGCCGCTTCGTAAAGTTTTTTTCCTTGTTCGAACGGGACTATCGAGTCCCGCTCCGAATGAATGAAAAGTTTGGGGCAACTAATTCCGGAGATATCAGCAGCTGGCGAATGCCGCCCGCTTACCGCTAACCAAGGCAGCCAGGAGAACGGCCAGCTCCACCAGCGCCGGCGCAGCACGGCCGAAGCGACGCTCCTGTAAGAATAAAATGTCCCTTCCAGGATCATCGCGGACGGTTTAAAGCCGGATTCGGCGACCGCCGCGACCGCTATAGCCCCGCCGAGACTTTGTCCGAAAACTATCATCTTATCCGGCTCCGCGCCGGGAAGTTTCAGCGCGTGGGCCAGAGCGGCCTTGCCGTCCATGACCAGACCGTCGAGCGCGGCCCTTCCGCCGGAAGCTCCATAGCCGCGGTAGTCGAAAATAAATACATTGTAGCCCTCTCCGGCCAGCCAGGAGGAATAAGGGAAATGAGCCGTCATGTTCTGGGCGTTCCCGTGAAAATGTATTATCGTTCCGAGTGGAGCGGAAGCCGGGGCGAAGAACATCCCGGTAAGCTCCGTCCCGTCGCCCGATCTGAATTTTATGGTCTCGTATTTAATGCCGAACTGCGCGGGATCCGCGAGAATGTTTTTTGAAGGCTGGAAAAATAAATGCGTGCAGCCGGCAAGCAAAAATAAAATGGGGAATAATGAATAGCATATAGCGGTTCTCATCAAAAAATATCCCACCGGCTCTGAATTTGTTCCGTCCCGAAGATTAACCACAAAGGTCACAAAATTAATTAACATCTAAACTCACAAAGTAAATCACAGCTGTCCGGTTAAAGTTAAAAGAGCAGTTGTTGCTCTTGACATTTAAGCCTATCCAACCTTGCCTCGTTTAAATTCAGCAAATCTATCAGCGAAGTCCTCTCCATCAGCATCTCCCGCACTATCCTGTGTAGGTAGAAGATAGACTGCCGGTATTTCGTCTGGTATTTTATGTAAGTCAACAGCAAGTAGTAGCACATTGCCGTCCACACCTGCGCCATGACGGCGTTCGGTGAAGTTCCCAGAAAACTCTTTATCTTCAAGTTTTGCTTAAGCCACTTGAAAAAGACCTCTATTTGCCAC
>Ga0118677_10006026_pt1 | contig 20816 bp, 14 predicted proteins | sample AliMusrvi5mmetaG_FD_86154 | JGI IMG/M metagenome (GOLD analysis project Ga0118677, IMG submission 86154)
CGTAGCGCCTGACTTCATTGGCAGCGAACGTCTCCAGTTCCGATGCCTCCTGGTTGATCGTGATGACATTCGGTCCCACTGGCATCGCAGCGCCCAGGCGGGTCGGGCTCGAAATGTGCTCCTCAACTTGAGCTCCCGCCCCGAGGCACATTGCGTTGAACCATATACTCGACAGGAGCAGGAGCTCAGAAATCGGCGCTTTGTTCATAGTGTTCTCGATCTGGCGATCTGTTGCCACGGCTGTTCTACCCGAATCGGTTCCTGTGGAAAGCGAAAACAAGCTAATTCCTGCAAGCGTGCGCCGGCAGCGCGGAGAGGCCAAGAACTGCCAATGAGAACTTGTTTTGCTGCCCGGCAAATCGGAGTATCATTAAAACATGAAACACTTTACGGCCATTGTTCATCGTGGCGAGCCTGAGGAAGGGGGATTCTGGGCTACGTGTCTGGAAGTCCTTGGCGCCAACGGTCAAGGTGAGAGTAGGGAGGATTGTCTTCGCAATCTAAGCGAGGCGATACAACTCATGCTTGAAAACGAACGAGAGGAAGCTTTCCGACTCGATCCAAGTGCTGAAACGGCCGAGTTGCTGCTGGGATGAAGCGCCGGGCGCTCCTTAGCCACCTGCAAGAACATGGCTGCATTTCCGTGCGTGAAGGTGCCAGTCATTCGATTTGGGGCAATCCACAAACGGGTCGCAGGGAGGCAATCCCCAGGCACAGTGACATTAAGAAACATCTCGCTCGCTCGATCTGCCGCCATCTCTCGGTGCCCGTTCCGCCGGGTGACTGACGTCAGTGTAGACAACGCATGTGCGGCACTCGGGAGGCTAAGCGATTGTAGATTTCCTAGCTGAGATTATGAACACTACCAACCAAATCAGTCGGCGGTCATTTCTGGCGGCGAATGCCAAACTGGGCATGGTGGCCATGGCGGCCTCCAGCATCGAGTCTTTGCTCGGAGCGGAAACCAGTAGCTCCACGCTCCAACCGGCCTACCAGATCGGTTGTTACACCCGGGCGTTCGACCAATTCGACTACCCGGTGGCCCTCGATGCCATCGCCGAAGCGGGTTTCAAATATGTCGGGCTCCTCACTACCAATACGAAACAATGGGTGATGATCAAGGCCACCACGCCAGCGGAGGAGGTCCAGGCCATGCACCAGGAGGCCCGTAAACGCGGGCTCAAAGTGCTTTCTGTTTATGGCGACTTCTCGGTCGGCGATTCCCTTGAGGCTGGCGTCCGAGGCCTGAAGCAGCTTATTGACGACTCAGCCCTCTGCGAGTGCCCGAATCTGATGTTAGGCGGGACTTCCGACGAGAAGCTCTACCAACGCTACTACCAGACCATCACGGACTGCTGCGACTACGCTGCCACGAAAGGTGTCGGCCTCAGTATCAAACCGCATGGCGGCCAAAACGCCACGGGTCCCCAGTGTCGCAAAGCCATCGAGTCGGTCGGTAAGAAGAACTTCGGCCTTTGGTATGATCCCGGCAATATCTTCTACTACTCGGACGGCAAACTCGATCCGGTAGCCGATGCCGCTACGGTGGACGGCCTGGTGGTTGGGGTGAGCGTGAAGGACTTCATGCCGCCCAAAGAAGTGCTGGTGAACATCGGGGAAGGCAAAGTTGACTTCTCAGCGGTCATCGCCCGCCTCAGGCAAGGCGGCTTCACCCACGGCCCGCTGATCGTCGAGTGCCTGGCGCGTGGCACAATCGAGAGCGTAAAGACCCAGGCAACCAAGGCCCGGCAGCTCTTGGAGAAATTGACGGGGCAGACTTAGAGCCTGCTTGAAAAATGGTCGTTTGGGAGGGCGAGCGTCCCCGCGAGCCCAAATATCATTGGGTAGAAAGAGAAGTTTGGGCTCGCGGGGACGCTCGCCCTCCCCGGGACACCTCAAAGCGTTACGGATGCGCTGCCTGCCCCGAAGTCGCTGCGTTTTAGACGAGTTTCCAGACCGGGGCGGGGTCTCTGCTCGGGTAGGCGCGCTCAAACTCGGCGACAAGCTGGCGGGCCTCGTCAGCGCGGCCGGTGGTAGCCAGGAGTTGGCCCAGGCCGTAAACTGCTTCAACTTGCTGAAATTAGATGGTGCGATCTCGCATTTTCTGCTAAGTCATTAGTGGTAACGACTGAACTGCTGTTGCAATGAAGATTACGGAAGCTCTATTCGCCGAACATCTGGTGTTCCACAACATGTTCGATCACATCGAGGCCACGGTGCCCAAATTGAAGACCCTGGCCGAGGTTAAGTCGCTGGCGGCGTTGATGGAGTCAGTGTTGAAGGCCCATTCTGATACTGAAGACGAACTGTTTATCGGGCCGCTGGAGCACTGCTTCGAACAGATTGGCCAGCGGGACGCGTTTCTGGAAGAACACCAGGAGATCGACGACAACCTCAGGACCCTGCGGCAGGCCAAACAGTTGAAGCCGGCGCGGCAGTTATTGCTCGCTGCAGTGGCTTATTCGCGCAGGCATTTCGACAAGGAAGAGCGCATTGTTTTTCCCATGGCCGAACGCGTCCTCAACGGAAAGACGCTCCAGGCCCTGGGGCAAAGCTGGGTGGAGCAGAGAGTCCGCGTTGCCTCCTCAAGGAGCAGCTAGTCGCACATTTCGCACTCCAGCAGGCAGCGCTTTGCGGATTTGGTCGGCCCCCGCACCTTGCCATGATCCCGCAATAAGCGCGCCAGAACCCAACCTGAATCCCATGCCAATCATAAAGAATCTCCAAGTCCTCGCGCTGGTGCTGAGCACAATCATCGGTTCATCCACCGCGTCGGCCCAGTTCGTGCAGTTTGACCGGCCGGACACCACTGCCGGCTATCTGGCTCGGCTGCTGGTAAATGAGACTCCCTTTCCTGGCGAGCGAGCCTATGAAAGCGAAGCCGACACCAAAGGGGCGATGTTGCAGGTACTCTGGGTGCTATACTGTCGGCTTCGCTACATCCCAAAAGGCTATACCCAGCAACAGGTCGCCGGCGTCCGCTCGGGGGACATCATCGATGTCATCACGGGCACGGGCGGTCGACGGCAGTGCGAGGGCTTCTACCGGAATGCCGCCGGGCAGTTTGTTACCGAACCCCGAGTGGAGGAGCGCCTCGACAACTTGCTCCAGATTGCCAACAGCGGCGGCAAGCCCGGCCGTTTCGCCACCCTGCTGAACTATGCGCAGGGTCTGGCCCGTGCTTATGTCAAAGAGGGCATCGAAGGGGCCGACCGCTTCGCCGGGTTGAAACGCGTGGGTTCCGTCCCAGTCACGGGCCGTGCCTACTCGTGGATGACGGATGTGGACTCCTACCATCCTGGCGGCAACTTCGTCAACATTCCGTCCGCCGAAGATGGGTCGATGGGCGGGAATCGGTTTTTTACTTTGAGAAAGGAGCCTAAATAAGCATGTACCAATTACCCCGATTTGTTTTTCCTCTGGCTTTAGTAGCCTTGTTACTGGGCTGCCGGACTCCACCGCAGCCAGCGGCCACGCCAGTTGCAATGGGAGTGCCGTCTGAACTGCTGCAACCTCCTTACCTCTTTGAAATTGTCCGCTACCTCTACCGCTGGGATTTGGGTGAATCCGAGGTAGAACGTGTCGTCGGCGCCAAGCGTTTCGTCTTTTGGGTCCGCCGCCTCGATTCCAAGCTTGATCCGGGCGACCAAAGTGTGCTGGGCGAGATTTTCCTGCCACAGGTAGATCTCAGCGTGAAAGTCAAGAAGGCTGACTACCGCATCGAGGAGATGAACACAGCGGTCAAGAGCCAGAACTTCAAGATCATCAAGGTGACGCGTGGCTCCACCCCCAGCCGGGTGCCCCGGTCCTGCGAAGTGGTAGCGGTGGACATGAAAGAGATGAGGGACTACCTGTTCCGCACCCGCAACCAGCACGATTTTCCCGGCCCTGAACTCGTGCAGCGCCTGCGAGAGGCACTGCGCAAGGAGGCGGCCAAAGAAGGCCTGCTCGGCAAAATGCAACCCACCACAGAGCAAGTCGTTCACCTGGCGCCGATTTCACCGGTAGCAAATGAAATCTGGGTGTTTTGGGAAGCCGGCCGCAAACTGTTCCATTTTGCATCCGACATTGACCTGGCAAACCCCGACGTTTGGCGGCACGAGGTCCTGGCAGCTCACATTTATGATCTGGACCAGCAGGTAGTGGTCTCGCACGAAGAAGCACCAGGCAGCAATCGTTTCCTCACGCGCTACCAGGTCAGCCGGGCGCTGTTCAACTGCCTCATCTTCGGCCAACGCATTACGGTGCCACCCTACGTCCCGCCGGGCACGGGGAGCCGTGCGCCTGGTGGCAGCCAATAAAAACCGCCCTCGACTGTTAAGGGCCTCGCGATTCCAGGGCAGCGGTGACGGCCGCAACGAGCGCAGCCACGCGCACTGTGAGCGGGAAATCTGATGGGGCTTCCAGGGTGTAGGAAAGCCGCGTTTTATGGGTGATCAGGAAAAACGATTCGGGCCATTGCGGGCGGGTTCGCGGATCAAGACTGGGCCGAATGATGCCGTTGTGCGCGGGTCGGCCTTCGATGGTTGGCGAAAGATCGATCGGGCATGCCTTTGCCACGCGACCAATGATCGCTTCGGCGAGCGAGGGGAGGCGGTCAGGATTCAGCTCATAGAGGTAGAATCCGTGCGCCTCCCAATCTTCATGGAGGCAAAGACAAAGATCGAAGCGCGGCTGGCGCTTTAACCAGGCAACGTGCGCCAGGGTTTCCGCGGCTTCAGATGCGAGGTATTGGCGGTTGAGGTCCAGGCCCTCGCCGTTTTCACGGCGGTTCAGAACGAAGCCCGCCGGGTTCAAACAAGGGCAGAGCCAAATGTCCAGACCCGGCGGCCAGGCATCTTCCTGGAGAAGGCTGCGCATGGCCAGCGGCCCGGCCGGCTCGTCGCCGTGGATGCCGGCGGAGATGTAGAGGCGCGGAGTGTCCTCCTTTCGCAGCACACCATCCGCACCGCTGCTCTGGAAGTCCGCTGCCGCTCGGGAGGGCGCGCGTTGCGGGTGGCGTGACGCGCGGCGAGTGAGCCCCAGCATTAGTCTTGGGGCGGGGTGAATCGCCTCAATATCCCAACCATTGGCTTGAGCGGCGGCGACGCAGTCACTCTGCACGGCGTTGATGTCTATCGTCTCGCCGGAGTAACCCTTTATGTTTTTGCCGAGCGGTTGCACGCAAGCACCTCTGGATCTCGTTGCTCCTCCCAACGCCTCAAGCAGCGTCCGAATCGAGTGAGCTCGGAAGCACGCAGTAACCAAAAGCTAGTTGGTGTCTCACAATTAGCCGTACATTTAGCGCGGACCAGAAAGCGGCAGAGGACAGCCGCACTCCAAGACGCTTCGCGTTTTCTGGCGCATGGTACCACGCGTCAGCGTCTTGGAGTGCGGCTGTCCTCTGCCGCTTTGGCTCGCAAGTGTAGAGGCAATTCTGAGACACCAAACTAGCGATACCCGCATGGGCTAAGGAACCTTCAGGCCCTTGGGGTCGGGCGGCCGCCTCTGCAGCGCTGTGAAGCCACGTCCGGTAAGACGATTTCATATTTCTCGTCTTCGAACTTCAACACGACCTGAACTGCCTCCAGCTCGTTTACCGAACAGAATTCGATGGCCTTGGTGGAGCTGAGAAAATCCATCGCGTCCGAGGGATCGGCACACCAGGAATTGATGTCCCCAAAGTAGAGGCCCGTCTCCTTCTGCTGAAGAAGTATTCGCATACGTTGCATAGGACATCATCTTGCGTACTTCGGGCCGCCCGCCTGAAGGGGCAGGATGGGTTCGCCTATCCCGGCCACTCCAGATCAAGCGTGTTGTCTCCAGTTTCGGTGAACGCTCGTCGAGTGCAAGCACGAAAAGCCAGCCAGTTACATGATGATAGGTCCGAGGATATTCCTTCGCGGGACGGGGCCGTAAGCGCGGCTGTCAACCGAGTTGAGCCGGTTGTCACCCAGGACGAAAAACTGGTCCTTCCCGCACACGATCAACTCGCCGCGATACTTTGAATCGGTAAACGTCTGGGTGCGAGGAGCGAGATAGGGTTCGTCCAGTTCGCAGCCGTTCACGTAAACGCGGCCGTCCTTCAGGAAAATGGAATCCCCCGGTGTCGCGATGACTCGCTTGACGGACAAGCCGTTGTCGGCAGGATCGCGAAGAACTACGATGTCCGAATGCCGCGGTGAATGAATACGATAGATCCAGCGATTGAGGAGGTAGGGTTGGGAATCATAAAGGGTAGGCACCATGCTCAGGCCGACCACTCGCACCGATTGAAGAAAAAAATGGGTAATGACCAAGTAGCTGGCTGTCGCAAGTATCAGCACGAGCAGGCATTGGAAAAGCTGCCGCAGGACAGAACAAGCAGGAGTCCGGACCTTGCGGGCAAGAGGCGGAAGGTTCGGGCTGGCTAAGACTGACTCAAAGTGAGCTGGTCGCATGGCCATTCCCATGAAAGCTACTCTAAGTTACACAATCCGGCTGATTCGGCAAGTTGTGGAAAATACGCAACCTCATACCGGTGCGAGTACGGGTACCGAGCGGAAACAGGAAGTCCCCGTGAGCGACCTAGTTGGCCTCTGCGCGGCCCTCTGCCACCACGGGTATCACCTTGGCGATGGCCTCGCGCAGGTTTTCCCAGAGAAAAGGCTTGCCAATCATTAAGTCGATCGACTTCAGCGGTTTGCCCGCCGCCCGCAGCGTCTCAGCATGGGCGGTGATCAGGACGACGGGCTGCTTTGGATCTCGTGCCTTGATGTGCGCAGCCATCTCATCCCCTTTCATGATGGGCATCTCGAAATCAGTAAGAACCAAATCGAAATTGCCCTTGTCCAGGATGGCCAATGCGTCTTTGGCACTGCGGGCCGTTTCCACGGCATAGCCATCGAACTCCAGCATCATCTTGATCGCCTCGCAGAGCAGCGGCTCGTCATCCACGACCAGGATGTGTCGTTGTGGAGAAGCTGGCATTGTCATTAGCCCATTAAGTTCCTGAAACCTACCCCCAATTGGCCATAATGCCAGCTTTTCTTGCCAGAGACTTCAGGACCGCGCTCCGGATCAAGCCAGGACTGGCGCGCTGCGCTCGACCCAGCCATTGGCAATGGCGAAGCGCGTGAGCCCAGCAACGTCGTGGATGTTAAGCTTGTTCATGGCCTGCTGACGGTGCTTCTCGACCGTCTTGATGCTGATGGAGAGTTCGGCGGCGATCTGTTTGTTAGCGAGGCCTTCGGCAACTAACTGCAGGACCTCGGCCTCGCGTGAAGTCAACCTGGCCTTCCGGTTCACCGGCTGCCGGCCAAGGAAGGCTTCCCGGTCATGCTGCCGGAGCCGTTTGGAAATGGCCGGACTGAAGAATGAATTGCCCGCGTGAACCTCCCGAATGGCCCGCAACAGGTCGGCGGCCGCGGTCTGTTTGACCACATACCCGGTGGCTCCCGCTTCGAGCAATTGGGCCACGCAGCCATCATCTCCGTACGAGGTCAGGACCAGCACCCTGGCCGAGGGAACATTCCTGACGATTTGGCGCGTTGCTTCCAAGCCGTTCATTCCCGGCATAGCCACGTCCATGATCACCACGTCGGGCAGGCCTTTCTTGGTTCGCGCTACCGCCTGACGACCGTTTTCAGCTTCCCCAACCACAGCCATATCGCCCTCAGCCTCGATCAGAGCACGCAGTCCCTGGCGTACCACAGCGTGGTCGTCCACCAACAAGACCGCAATCTTCTTCATTCGAAATCCAATATCGAGCGCTATCAATACCCGGGCGATTCGCTTCGTTCTAGGATAACCGACTCCAGCCCGCTTTCAAGGGCCATTTGCCGGACTTGCTCGACTTGCATGGTCCTGCGCTTGTCTTGGTGTTGAAATGCGATTAGAGTCAGCCTGTGAAGCTTCGTCTGTTTCCGGGTAGTGTTTGCGGTCTGATTGTGATGTGCTGGTTCCTGGCGTCAGACCGCCTCGCTTTGCAAGCCAAAGCGATTCGCCTGCGCAATGAAGTCATCATCCCGACCGATGTATCCGCGCCGGGTGCTGCCCTAGCCAAATCCACGGTCCAGCAGCCTCCGGTGTCCGGGTTGATGCTCGTTCAATTGGATGGCGCGTTGACACCCGGTTGGCAGAAGGAGTTGCGCTCTCTGGGGGTCGAGTTGTTGAAGTATGTCCCGGACGACGCGTTCATCACGAAATTCAACAACGTGCCGCCGGACAAAGTAAGGGCATTGGGTTTCGTCCACTGGGTGGGGCTCTATCGGCCGGACCACAAGATTCATCCGAGGTTGGGCGCTGCTGCCCGCACGGTGCCTCAAACCAACCGGGTCTTGGTGGTCAGTGTTTTGCTTTCACCGCAGACGACAGTAGGGGAGCTAGCTGAGGTGCGCTCGCTGCTTTCCGAGATCGCTTACGAGAGCAAATTGCGGCAGGGCACCATTTTGCGAGGTAGTTTGCCACCGGCTAACCTGGATGCGCTCGCGCAATCCAGTGCGGTCCTCTGGATCGAGCACGCACCGCGGCGCAAATTGGTGGACGAGATGGCCTCCAAGCTTGTGGGTGGCGATGACGGCTCAACCGGAACGCCTACGATAACCCAGCAGCTTGGCTTTGGCGGTGCTGGGGTCACGGTTTGTGTGGCCGATACCGGCCTCGACAGCGGGGACACGAACACCATGCACCTTGATCTGAAGGGGCGGGTCACGGGCTTCCAGTGGTACGGGGACAACATAATCGATGGTTCTGATGGTTACGGCCATGGTACGCATTGTGCTGGTATCTTAGCTGGCAACGCTGGGACCGGCGAAACCGACCCGGATTCGGGGGCGTTCTATGGCTTGGGCGTCGCCTCCACGGCCAACCTTTTCATCGAGCGAATCTTCGACGACAACGCCGGCGAAGCCAGCCCGTTTCCCAGTGACGAAACGCTCACGCACGATGCCGTTCGCCACGGAGCCGCCATCGGCTCGAACAGTTGGGGGAATGATGTTCAAGGCGAGTACGACACCGACGCCGCCCAATTTGACGAACTGGTACGGGACGCAGACGCATCGACGCCTGGCGATCAACCCTACATCCTCGAGTTTTCCTCGGGCAATGCCGGACCCGACACGCAGACCGTGGGCAGCCCGGCCACAGCCAAGAACGTGATTGCCACCGGCGCCTGCGAGAACGTGCCGAACACGCTGGCTTTGACCTATGGGCTATACGCTGATGGGCAGGATACGATGGCCGATTTCTCAAGTCGTGGCCCTTGCGAAGATGGCCGGATCAAGCCGGACGTGCTGGCGCCGGGCACCTGGATTGCTTCCGCCGCTTCATCCTCGGCACCAGAAGAAGCGTTGGTCTCCTGGTCCGCCATCGACGAATTCTATGCCTACATGGGCGGCACCAGCATGTCTGGACCCCACGCAGCCGGTGCTGCGGCTGTCTTCGTCCAGTATTACAAAAGCCTCCATACGAATGCGATTCCATCGCCGGCACTCGTCAAGGCGGCCCTCATTAATTCGGCCAATGAACTGGACGAGTTGAACGGCGGTCCCGGGCCAATTCCCAACAACGATGAGGGATGGGGCCGCATCACCCTGACCAATATTATTGTCACAAACTTCACCACCGCCCCACGCTATTACGAGTACGTGGACCAGACGGTGTTGCTGACCAACGGCCAGCTTTATGTCCATCACACCCTGGTCCGGAGCGCGGGCCAGCCGCTAAAGATTACCCTGGCCTATACGGACGTGGCCGGATTCCCGGGTGCGATCCCGGCGCTGGTAAATGACTTGGACCTCGAGGTCGTTGGTCCCGATGGCACGCTCTACCGCGGCAACCAGTTCGCCGGAAACGATTCCGTCCCCAACGCCCCCTCCTCTGACAACCTGAATAACGTCGAGGCCGTGCATCTCAGCCAACCGTTGCCGGGCGATTACCTGGTTCGCGTTCGCGCCGGTCATATTGTGCAGGACGCGCGGCTGGACAGCGCTGCGATCGATCAGGATTTCGCGCTGGTCATCTCCGGAGATCTCTCTCGCCCCAGCGCCGGTTCCATCCTTCTCGATCGATCCAGCTATACTGCGCCAGACCAGATCTACGCGTCGGTGTTCGATAGCAGCCGCGCCGCCAGCAATGCCGTGAGTGTTCTCCTCAAGAGCACCACCGAACCAGCCGGCGAGACCTTCACGCTGCGGGCCTCGGGTACCTACGGCGCCTTTACCGGCACCGTTGCGACGGTTCTTGGCCCGGCGGTCGTAGACGGCAACCTCCAAGTCCACACCGGCGACACGGTCGAGGCGGACTATGTTGACGGCTTCGGCGTCAAACGGGTCGCCACGGCCTCGGTCGACGTCGTTCCCCCGGTCGTCAGCGTGGTGGCGGTCACAACCGACCTTGGTGTGATTACGATCACCTGGCAGACGAGTGAACCATCTACGTCTATCGTCCGCTATGGCACGAATCTCACGTTTAATCTCGCGATCACGAATTCAGTACTCGTTACCAGTCACTCGGTTAGATTGACTCAGCTCGTTCCCGGCAAGACCTACTCGTTCTATGTCGCCTCAGCCGATGCGGCGGGAAATCTTTCCACCAACAACAACTCCGGCCAGTATTTCAGCTTCGTCGGCGTCGCCACACCGACCGTTCTGTTGGTGGATGCCTACGACCCTGTGGATGGTTCTCCGGTCATCCCGGATAGCTCGTATACCGATGCCCTGGCCGCCGCTGGATTCAGCTTCGCTCATTGGAAAGTCTCCGAAAGCGGCTCGCCCCAACTCACCGATCTGCAATCGTTCCCGGTGGTCATGTGGCGAGTGATCGACGATATCGTCAACTACGGCGTGGATGCTGACGGCTTACCCGTTCCGGGCGCCACCAACAACACCCTCAGCGCCCAGCAACAGGTTATGATCGGGGATTACTTGAATGGTGGCGGCTCGTTCTTTATGGCGTCCATGGGTATCCTCAGCCAGGTGGGAAATGTCCCCTTCCGCAAGAATGTGCTCCGGGTCGCCGGGTTTAAGCAGAATCCCGACCCTCCTTCACCTTGTAATGACTGCGATGAGTACTTCGGCGTCCCAGCTATTCTGGGCGCGTCTGGGGACCCCATCACCAGCGGCATGATTGTCACGCTGGATTACAGCTTGTATCCAAGTCTCGACCTCTCCGACCTCCTGGATGTTGTCTATGGCCCGGATTTCGGCGACACCTTCACGCCCGCCACCAACGCCACGCCCATCTGCTTTGAATCCAGGTCGGGGAAGCCCTGCGGGATGAGCTATCCCCGCGTCGGTGTGGATAGCCCCGGCCGCGTTGTCTTCCTTTCGTTCCCGCTTGATGCTGTTCCCTCCTCTGGCGGCCCGCCTAACAACGAAGTCGTGCTTCTGCGAAACATCCTCAACTTCCTCACTCCGGGCGCCAACGGTATTGGAACGGTTTACCTGAACAACAATGTGTATTCCATCCCGGACCAAGTCACCGTCGAGGTGGGCGACTCCGACCTCGCCGGCACCGGCCAAACCGAGGTTATCTTCTCCACCAGCTCCAGCGCCAGTTCCGCAATCACTACTCTTAAGGAAACCACCCATCCCGGTCTCTTCCGCGGGTTCATCACTCTGGTAGCGACCAACGCCGCCGCCAACCAACTGGCCGTGCGCAACGGGGACAAGATCTCGGCCAGTTACTTCGATGCCTCGAATAAGAGCAACGTCGTCTCTACCGCAACGATTGATACGCTGCCGCCCGTAATCAGCCAGGTGTCGGCAGTCACTGGTTTTGGCGATGCCACGGTGAGCTGGACCACCTCAAAACCGGCGGATGCGCTGGTTCAATACGGCGAGTCAATTCTCCTCGGGCGAACCGCCTACAGCGGGGCATTGGTCACCAACCACACCGTTAGCGTACCGAGCCTGTTAGCTAACCGAAGCTATTATTACCAGGTGGTCAGCCGCGACAATGCGGGCAACACGACTGTGGATGACAACCTGGGCGCCTTCTACAATTTCACGACCCGCAAGGCGCCTCGGCCGCCATGGTTCGACGACTTGGAAAATGGCGCCGGTGACTGGACGGTCGTGCCTGATACCGTCCAAGGCACCGACCTGAACTGGTCGCTGGGGACTCCTGGCAATGGCTTGGCGACCTCGGCGCACTCCGGGACGAACGCCTGGGGCAGCAACCTGCGTGGCCAGTCGTTTAACTTGTTTGAGAGCAGCTTTCTGTACAGCCCGGTCATTGACCTCTCTGGCTTCAGCTCCGCCACCCTCACATTCTGGCACTGCTGCGATTTCAGCTCGATGTTCGAATCGGGCCAAATCGGGATCAGCACCGACAGCAGCACGCCGCCGGCCTCCATTCCTACCCTGGTCGACTATTCCGGCACGACGACGGTGGATTGGGAGCAGGTCCCTCCGGTGGATTTGACGGCCTATGTTGGGAAAACCATCCAGTTGGTTTGGTATTACCAAGGGATTGACGTGGGTTCTACGCCCAGCGGCTGGCTGGTCGACGATGTTACAATTACCGGGGTGGCGGGGGGCGGGACGATCGTGATCTCGAAGAATCTTGGTCAGGGCACGTTCACCCTCAATGGTCTTATTAGCCAATCCGGTACGGCTCCCTTGACCACCATTACCAACGCGCCCCCGGGCCCGTACACGGTGCAGTTCAGCGATGTCGCCTTTTATCAAACTCCTCCCGACCGGTCGCAGACGCTCACCAACGCCGGCACCGTGACCTTCAGGGGTAATTACGACTTTATAGATGCCAACCAAAATGGCATCTCCGACTCCTGGGAGAAATACTACTTCGGTTCGGTGGCCAGAAAGCGGAACCCCTTCGCCGATTCGGACGGAGACGGGATGTCGGATTACGCCGAGTTCATCGCCGGGACGAATCCGACCAACGCGGCCTCAAAGCTCGTGTTCCTTAATACGACACTCCTGACCAACAAGCTCGTCCAGTTCGAGTGGGCGGCCGTCCCGGGCAGGCTATATCAGGTTCAAACCTCCAGCCTGGACTCCGCCAGCGGGCAGAGTTGGACGCCGATGACCGACTGGCTGCAGGCCACAGGCAGCCCGATGTACTACACGGCGGCCAGCACCAACCAAGACGCGCGCGTTTACCGGGTCGAGGTCCGACCTTGAGGCGGCGTCAAGGAAATCGGCCCACCCACGATTGAACAGCGAGCGCGGGCTCAAGAGAGTTGATTTCACGACGACTAATTTGGTGGTTGGTGTAGCCAAGTCAAATTGGTAGGAATACGAGCGGGTATGGAATTGAAACGACGTGAATTCCTCAAGAGCGGCGCCGGCGCGGCCGCAACGTGGCTGGCGCTGCCGGCATTATCGGGCGCGGCCCCCGCCAGCGAGAAACCCCAGAAGACCAACCGCGAGGGTGCCTACCGGACAAGCTGGTATCCCTTCACAGGGCATCCGGACGCCGACACCTGCTGGTCGTTGTCGGTGGGACCCGATGGGCGGATCTATGCTGCCGCCTGCGCCGAGAGTGTCCCCGGCGGCGTGGTTAAGGTCGTGCGTTACAATGAACAGAAGGATGGGCTGGATTATCTCTTTTCGCTGGACGAGATGGTGGATGATCCAGGCGACTCCGGCCGGGCGACGCAATGCAAGATACACTATAGCTTCGCTCCCTCGATGTCGGATGGCATCCTGTATATGGCCACGCACCTCTCCGGGCCACCGATCGATCAACCCGCTTACTCGCCGTGGCTTTCCTGGCATGACCCGAAACGTTGCTTCCGGGGCAGCGCGCTCCTTGCCTTCGACACAAAGAAGGACCAGGTGCTCTGGTGGGATACCATGCTCCCCAAGGAAGGCTGCCGGTGCCTGCTGCACGACGAAGAGCGGCACCTGCTTTATGCGCTGAGTTATCCCCGGGACCACTTTTTCATCTACGACACGAAGAAGCGGTCACGGCGGGATGTGGGCCGGATTGGCTCCATCAACGCCCAGACCCTGTTTCTCGACCGCAAGCACCGGGTGTGGACGACTGATGACTACGGTCATCTCGTGCGTTACGACCCGGAAAAAGACCGGCTGGAGCGCTCTCCCTTCGCGTTGCCGCATAATCCTGAGTTCCAGACGGGCTGGCACAGTGTCTTCTACGATGTCGCTGCGGCCCCGGACGGAGAATGCGTCTATGCGGTGACCTGGATCGCGGCTTCGCGCCTGATGCGGATCTGGCCCAATGAAGGCGAATGGCCCCGAGTGGAGGACCTCGGCCCCGCTACGCAGAAGCGCGATCCGACGCTGCCCAAAGACACCTTCATTGATCATTGCGGCGGGCTGGTATTTGCCGGGGACGGTCAATTGTATTACGTCGCCTCGCGCTGGCGCGACCCGGTGTATAACCCCATGCCTGCGGACGGTCCAGAGCGCGAGGGGGTGGTCTGGCGTTTGAACCCCGCCACCTTACAGCGGCAGGAAGTGGCCGTTCTGCGGCACCCAACGCAGCCGGCGCAATACGTCTCCCGTGGAGCAGTGGACCACAACGGCAATCTATTCTTCGGCGATGTCGGCACCAAGCCGGTCGGCATCTTCAAAGTGCATCTGCCTGCTTCCCGCAGGAGAAAGAATGCCCACCTGCCCATTCGGATTTGGGGATGAGGTTTGCCATGAGTGAGAAAACGAAAGCCAAGTATGACATGCAGTCTCCGGAGGCGAAGGCCCTCATTGACGAGATAGTGCATGGGACCTTCACGAAGGAAGGAACGATGGCCGCGTTCCCGACTTGCTTTCCAGGTGCGAGCATTCCCATTCCGGCGGATGAGAGCCACATCACTGCGCTGGGTGTTTCCGGCGATGGGATGATTTACGGCGGCACGAGTGGCCGGGCGACGCACCTGTTTGTCGGGATATTCCACGGGGTCACAGGAGTGGTGTTCGACCGGGGCGCAGTGGAGGGAGCGAATCATTGCGCTGCGGTATGCTGTGGGCAATCGAAGTTCCTGGCCTGCGTGAATGGTCCTAGCGGTGGGCGCGTGGTAGCCGCAGGGTTTCAGGGATTGCCTTTTGACTTGATCCAGGAGTGGGGTTTCGGGCGCTCGCCGTTCCAAGACCTGGGCAAGGTGGATAACGAGCCAATCGTCCATGCGGTGACCGACTCCTCCAGGAAAGTGCTGGTCGGTACCACCAGCGGACACCTGTTCACCGTAGATATCGAAGCCGGGAGCATCAAGATCGTCGGTGAGGTGCCCGGCAGCGGGCGTCTTGCCGTGGGCTCGAAAGGCAGCATCTTTGGCCAGGACGGCTCCACGCACCTTTGGCGCTATGACGTCTCTTTGAACAAGCTCGAGCGCAAAGCGGTTGCGCTGCCGGAAGGCGCCTGGGGCAAAGTCCCGCTCACCTGGGCGAAAGATCACCACAGCGGAGTGCTCTACACCGCCGACGCCAACGGGACGCTCTTTTCTTTGGATGAAGAGCGTGGCTTCAGCGCGACCCTGGGGCGAACACTGCTGGCGCCAGTAGGCCCAATGGCCGTGACCCATGACGGGCGTGTCTTTGGCTTCTGCGGCGCCGAAATGGCTAAGATGTTCTGCTACAACCCGCGCACGCGCCAGGCGACCAACCTCGGGGTTGCTGTCTCGGTCCTGGAGCGCCGCCGTTATGGCTACGTGTTCGGTGACGCCGTAACTGGCCGCGACGGCCAGATCATTTTCGGCGAGGACGATGATCTGGGACATCTCTGGCTCTATTTCCCGCGAATCCAGGCGCTGTCGTAGAAGTATGAAACTGCGCCCTGCGTTGCCCTTAGCCGTAGCAATCCAGTTGGAAATGGGGAGCACGCCCGCCCCGGGCGTGGCCAGCCGGCGCCCTCGCCGGGTGGCTGGGCCGCGCGCCGAGTTACTGAACAGTGAGTTCATTCGGAGCGCCGAGAAGGTGACTGGCGAGGGCGCCAGTCACGACGCCCGGGGCGGGCGCGCTCCCCCACTACGGTGTGGTTACGGCTTAGCCTTTGCCAGTTTGACGCTCGCTTGTCTGCAGTTGGCGGGAATGCCCCTGCGTGCGGCGGATTACAACTCAGGGTCTACGATACCGACTTCCACTCCCACCACGGGATCGACCAATGCCTCCTCGCCGCAAAAGACGAAACTGGACACGGTCATAATCGTTTACAAGACGCATTTCGACCTTGGTTACACGGCGCTAACTCGCGAAGTGGTGCACTACTATCGCAGCGAAATGACGGACAAGGTGCTGGAGACCATCGAGCAGAATAGCCACCAGCCGAAGGACCAGCAATTCGTCTGGACAGTGTCGGGTTGGCCGATGAAGCAGATTCTCGGGGAAGGACAATCTCCGGAGCGCCGGGTTAAGCTCGAGCAGGCGATCCGGGACGGCAACCTGGCCATTCACGCGTATCCGTTTACAACGCACACCGAAATGGCGGAGCTGGAGGATCTTGTTCGCGGACTGAATATCTCTTCGACGCTGGACCGGCAGTTCGGCCTGCCGTTGTCCACGGCGGCGAAGATGAGCGACGTCCCGGGCCAGTCATGGATCTTTCCAACGCTTTTCGCGCACGCCGGCATTAAGTTCTATCACATGGGCGGGCCGGTGGTAAACAAGGCGCTCGGTCTGCCGCCCTTCTTCTGGTGGCAGGGGCCGGACGGTTCGCGGCTGCTGACGCTTTACGACAACGGGTACGGCAGTACCGCGCTGCCGCCACCGGACTGGCCTTTTAAGACGTGGGTGTATATCAACATGACCGGCGACAACCAGGGTCCGCCCGGCCCGGGCAGGGTCAAAGAAGATATCGCCTTCTTTGCTCAGCGTGGTATCAAGGCCAGGGTCGGCAAGTTAGACGATTTTGCAGAGCTGATAATGAAGGAGGACTTGAGCGGATTGCCGGTCGTTCGCAGCGACATTCCCGACCCGTGGATTCATGGTCCCATGAGCGGCCCTGAAGCGTGCAAATTGGCGCAAAACATCCGTCCGGCCATCGGCTCGGCGAACGAATTGACTTCCCTGGAAAGATGTTGGGGCCTTTATCGTCCGGACATCAGCAAGGCGATTTCCACCGCCTATGAAAAGAGCCTTCTATTCAGCGAACATACCTGGGGCATGGCCAATCAGCATTACGTCCAGACTCCTTACGGCAAGGCCTGGGATGCGCTCTGGTCGCGCGGGCTGCCGCCGAACTACAAGCTGATGGAGGAATCCTGGCAGGAGCACGCCGCCCACATTGAGGAAGTTCAGCGGCTGGTGACCGATCCCTATGCCGACGCGCTCATGACGCTCTGTGACAACGTGAACGTCGCTGGACCGCGCATCGTAGTGTATAATCCGCTGCCCTGGAAACGAGACGGCGAGGTCACGTTGAATGTCTTCCATCTTCCAGTCGGCTCCTCTCTGAAACCCGCCGATGGCGGTCCGGCGATTCCCTTCGCAGCCGAAGGCCCGGCCATCGAGGACCCTTATCGCGTCATTCGTTTTGTCGCCAAGGAGATTCCCGCGATGGGCTACCGCACCTACCTGGTCTCGAAGGAAAGCGCGGAACCGGACGGGTTGGCCGCTGACGAATCATCCGGCGTGATCGAGAGTCCGTTTTACAAGGCAACGCTCGACCCGCAGCACGGTCGGATCGCCAGCCTGATCGATAAGCGCTCCGGGCGTGAGCTCGTGGATGCTGAAGCGCCTCAGGGCTTCGGCCAGTACTTCTACGAGCGCTTCGGTTTCAAAGACCTCACCGACTGGCTCGACAAGTCTTTGTATCCGCAATACCAGGCGCACCGGTCCATCTTCGTCGCCAATGACCTGCCGAAGGACAGCGTCTATACTTCCGCTCTCCCGGAAAACATGACGCTCTCCGTGAAGAGAACCGCCATCGATGTCACCGCGGTGATGGTGGGGGAGATCCACGGGCTGGGCAGTCCGCAGAAACTTTTTATCCGCCTCACGCTGCCGGCCGCATTGCCCGTCGCTGACCTCGAGGTTGGCTGGGACAAACAGCCTGACAGTTGGCCGGAAGCCGCCTGGATTTGCCTGCCGTTCAAATGCGCCAAGCCCAAGTTCCGTCTCGGTCGCCTGGGCGCGGATGTCGATCCCGTCAAAGATCTCACCGTGGAGAACGCCAATTACCACTTCTCCTGGATCAATACCGGCGCAGCGGTGTATGACAGCGAGACCGGCGCGGGCGTCGCGATCTGTCCGCAGGATTCGCCTTTGGTGAGCCTGGGCGAGCCCGGCGACTACAAATTCGACCCACGGTTCGAGCCGAAGAAGTCTCATGTCTTCGTCCATCTTTACAACAACCACTGGCGCACAAATTTCAGGGCCTGGATTAGCGATGGCCGGCGCATGACTTCGCGCGTCCGCCTTTGGAGCTTCGACCAGTTCGATGCCGAAGCGGCGCTCTATTCGCCGGCCATGGAGACGCGCATTCCACTCGCTGCCGCGCGCTCGACCGCGCTCCCCGGAAAGTTGCCCGCCGTGCAGTCTGGCATCACGCTCTCGCGCAAAGGCGTTGCCGTCACCGCATTCGGCCCAAACCCTGATGGTTCAGGTATCGTCCTGCGGCTGTGGGAGCAGAGCGGCAAGAGCGGTCCGCTAAGCGTGACGTTGCCGATTGGTTTGAAAGCGACGACAGCCCAAACGGTCAACTTGCGGGGCGAGAAGACCGGCAACCCGATCGCGATCATTAATGGGAAACTGGCCCTCTCACTTCCAGCTTACGCGCCCGCGAGCTTCCTCCTGGAGCTGTAACCAGTGGTTTGGAAACAACTGTTCTGTGAAGATCAAACTTCAGTCCCCTACCATAAAGGTCAGCGCGCGGTAATCCGATAACCTCTCGTGTGGCGTCTCAGAATTGCCTATGCACAATGGAGCCAAAGCGGCAGAGGACAGCCGCACTCCAAGACGCTTCGCGGTTTCTGGCGCTTTGGATAGCGCGCCAGCGTCTTGGAGTGCGGCTGTCCTCTGCCGCTTTCTCGTTCCCGCGAGACGTATAGGCAATTCTGAGACACTACACTGGCCTAGGTGCATGCGGCGCCCGGCTTTGCAGCTCCGCCCTCGAGGCGGATCGAGATACGGATGCCGGGCGGCTTCAGGTTTTCCACTCGCACTCGCCCGCCAAAAGCCTCGAGGAGACAACGGGCAAGCGCAGGCGCCAGCCCAAGATCGCCGCCGGGCGTCAGTGTCTTGTTGATGGCAAGCACTTCAAAGAAGAGGGGCAGCTCGGCGGGCGGGATGGCATAGCCGCTGGCTTCCATACTCACAAGCTGGGCGTGCGCAGCGCCAATCAGCGACAGGTCCACGGTTCCATCCCGGGCCGAGAATTTGGAGGCCGTTTCGAGCAGCAACTGCATGGCCTTGGTCAGCAATCGGGTATCGCCGATAACCTGTGCGGAAGTCGGCGGGGGCGCGGAGAAGACCGCGCCGGCAGGCCCACGGCTCTTGGCCGCCTGGGCGATAGCGTCATGCAGAACCGGAGCCAGGGCGATGGTCTTCGCGGGGAGAGATTCGCCGGAAGTCTGGACCTCGGCCAGCAAGAGGGCGTCATCTACCAGCGCCAGAATGCGCTGCCGGCTGTCGTCCAGCATCCGGCGGTAATTCTCCAACTTGGAAGCGTCTGGAAGCTCCATAAGCAGCAACTCAGCGACACCAATCAGTCCGTTCAGCGGCGTGCGCAGCTCATGAGAAATAACCATGAGGAAAGCGCTCTTGGCCTGGTCCAGCGAGGCGAGGCGCGCGTGCGCGTCGGCCAGTTGCCGCGTACGCTCCAGGACCCGGGCCTCCAACAGTGAATTCTGGCTGGCCAATTCCGCCTGGAGCCGGCGCAAGCGCAGATGCGTCTGCACACGCGCCTCCACGTCTTCCATTTGGAACGGCTTGGTGATGTAGTCCACGCCGCCTGCCCGGAAGGCGCGGGCTTTGTCCCACGGCTCGTTGAGCGCGCTGAGGAAGAGAACGGGAATGTCCTTAAGCCGGGGATCCGCTTTGAGGCGGGTGCAGACCTCGTAGCCATCCATTCCCGGCATGGCTACATCGAGCAGGATAATCTCCGGCCATTCCCGAGCGGCGGCCTGCAAAGCCATTTCCCCGCTGGGCAGCGTGAAGACCCGCCAGCCCTTGTCCCGCAGCATCCCTTCCAGTAATTGCAGGTTCTGCGGCATGTCGTCCACGATCATGATGCGTGGCGCTTCTCCAAGTTGTTCGTTCATAGTCCCTTCTCTCTCAACGCCTCCAAGAGGGCGTGGTATTTGTATTCCGCCGCCAACTGGCCCATTGCCTGGCCCAGCGCCGGCTGCGTAGGCGACACGCCCTGTGCGATCAACTCCCGCAACCGGGCGCCGTCGCCCGATTCCGTGGCCTGGATCAGGTCCGCCCGCAACCCGGCGGGAAGTTGGGCGATGTCGGAGAGTTCCAGCACTGGCCGGGCCTGTGCGGCGGGAGCGGATGGTTCGGCATAGACGTAGTCCAGCTTTAGCAGCGCGCCGATCCTTGCCAGGAGGTCTGCGTAGCCGAAAGGTTTGCTGATGAATCCGTCCGCTCCGGCCGACTTCCATTCTTCCTCGGAAATTTCAATCGCATCGGCGCTGACGATCAGAATCCGGATATCCCGCCCCCCGAGTCCGTCCCGAATCATCCGGGTCGCGGCCAGACCGTCGAGCCCTGGCATCCGCCGGTCCATCAACACCAGGGCCGGACGCTCGGCCTGGCACGACGCCACGGCCGCCGCACCGTTGTCCGTCTCACGCACGACGAATCCCACGAGCTTCAGCAGGTTCCGCACGACGGAGCGATTTGATTCCGTGTCGTCCACCACCAGGACCAGGGGGGGCGGGCCTTGGACTTTCAGGCCGATCACCCGGCGCGCCACTGCCGCCGAGGTAG
>Ga0118677_10006027_pt1 | contig 20815 bp, 20 predicted proteins | sample AliMusrvi5mmetaG_FD_86154 | JGI IMG/M metagenome (GOLD analysis project Ga0118677, IMG submission 86154)
GGTCTCACTACAAGAATGTAACCGCCATTTCAATTCTGGATCAAATACTCCGCGCGAAGTCAGGGAAAGTCCCCAGGAAAAGAGAGATTTCGGATATGCGCGACGCGTTCCTGTCAAACCTGAAAGAAAAGTCAAAAAAGCGGCCGGGAGAGTTCTCGGAAGTGCCGGGCGCTTCAAATATGATGACGGAACTTCTCAGGAAGAGCGAATTTGCTTCCGCTATCGCGACGGGAAGTTTCGCGGACGGGGCGGCGTTTAAGCTTGAATTCGCAAAAATACCCTACAAGAAATATTGCATCGCTTCAGGCGCGGAATGTTTTACCCGGGAAGAGTTGATAGATATAGCAGTGACGAAGGCAAAGTCTGTTTACGGCGTCTCGAACTTTGAAAGCGTAATCAGCGTCGGCGACGGCATCTGGGACCTTAAGACCGCTTCGAATATCGGCATGCCCTTTGTCGGGGTGGGTAACAAGCAGGTGCTTGAACAGAACGGGGTGAAGTACTGGGTCAACGATTACCGCGACCTGCCGGGTTTCTTCAGTATGCTGGCTGGCGCTGTTTAGGAGATTTTCTTTTGCAGGACAAGCAGATCTGTTCTTGTGCCCCAGCCGGACTTCTTCCAGAACTTTCTTCCGCTGATATTACTTTTGTATACGAAAATATTGCATTTTGCTATTTCCAGCGCGTTTAAACCGTAGAGGCAGGCGTTAACCAGGCTTGTTCCTATACCTTTGCTTCTGAAATCCGGAGCCACGGCGAGATGATGAATATAACCTCTTCTGCCGTCGTGCCCGCATAACACCGCGCCTATGATTCTTTTCTCCGACACGGCCACAAACGAAAGGCGGGGATTCCTATTTAAATAAGAGTATATCTCTTTCTTGTTGTCGCCGTCTCCGGTTCCTATGCCTTTTGTGTTGCTCCAGAGCGCAACCACTTGAGCATGGTCTTTAATGGTCATTATTCTGATTAACATGCTGGAATCCTCCATTATTTTGAAGTCTCTTTATGATATTATACATTATTGTGACCGTCCTGTAAAAGGCTAGGCCAACTAGAGGTGGTATGAAAAATAATTCTGTTTTTGACCAGTCGCCGTATACTTGCAGGATGGATTGGGGAATTCACGGCGCAATATCTGCCGCGGACAGGGGCGATATTATTATAATTGTTGATGTATTGAGCTTCTCTTCGGCGGTTGCCGCGGCAGTTCATCACGGTGCGGTAATCTACCCTTTCCCGATGTCAGGCAAAATAGCGGATTTTGGCAGGGCGACGGGCGCTAAAGTTCTGAAGGGAAAGAGAGAGGCAAAGCTGTCCGGGGAGCCGTCACTCTCGCCTGTTTCGTTCAACAGGGCCTGTAAAGGAAAGAAATATGTTATGTCTTCTTTGAACGGCGCGGCTTGCGCGAAGGCCTCCGCAAAAGTTCCGGCTCTTTTTGCAGGGTCTCTTCTGAACGCGAGAAAGACCGCAAAGGCGGCGGAAAAGCTGCCCAAGTTCAATGTGGGAGACAATGTGCGCGTGCATTTCCGCATTGTTGAGGGCGAAAAAGAGCGCATCCAGATGTTCCAGGGTGTGGTCATCAAGGTCCACAACTCTGCAGACGGGGGCAACTTCACTGTTCGCCGTGTTGCTTACGGCGTCGGTGTCGAGAGGACCTTCCCCTTCGCATCTCCGCTGGTGGCACGTGTTGAACTTGTACGCCACGGCAAAGTCCGCCGCGCCCGTCTTTTTTACCTGCGTAACCTGAGCGGTAAAGCTGCCCGTATCAAAGAAAAAAGGTTGAGCAAGGACAAGCTCGCTCTTATCGAAACAGCCGGCGCTTCTGAAATCGAGGAGACTCCAGTAATGGAGGCCCCGGTCGCTGAAGCCCCCACCACACCCGAAACCGAAACCAAGGCTGAATAACAGCCTTTCAGTGAAACGCTCGCCTGCGAGCAGGATGAGGAGTCCGGCTTTGTCGTTTGCCGAAGTCTGTGTCAACTCTCCCGTGGGCGAGCGTCAGCTTTTTAGCTACTCTATCCCGCAAGGGCTCCGGGCCGTACCAGGCTCCGGAGTCTGGGTTCCTTTCGGAAACCGAATCCTCCAGGGCATAGTGGTAGAAATTTCAGAATTTCCTTCCGTTGAATCGGTCCGGCCGATCGAAAGCCTCATTCAGAAAGAGCCCCTGCTCTCAAAAACACAGCTTGAACTCGCCCTGTGGATAAGCCGATACTACTTCTCCCCCTTGTTTGCGGCCATCGCCTTATTTTTACCTCCCGGATTCGAACGCCAGCCCCAGATGTTATTGAGCCCTGCCGATAAAACAGATTCAAGGCCTCCCGGCCTTGACGAAGACCAGTCGCGTTTCTTGGAATTCATACGTTCGCAAGGCCCGATACGCCTGAAACACCTTGAAAAAAAGTTCGGGAAAAAAGCCGCCGGAAAATTGGCGTCGCAATTGGTCAACACGGGGATGCTAATCCGAACGTTCGAGTTTGAACCCGAAAGGGTCAAGGCAAAGTTCGAAGACATCGTCAAATTAACGATCTCAGGACCAATCGAAAACGTTATTGAGAGTTTAAAAGCAAAGAGAGCAGGCAGGAAGGCCGCCCTCGTTACGTTCCTCGGATCCCAGAAGAAAGATGTACCTCTTGTCCAAGTCGTCCAAGCGGGATTTTCCAGAACCCTGGTCAATTCACTGGAGATCCAGGGTATAATCAAGCTTTATCCGATTGAAATCCGGCGCGAACCGATCGATTATTCCCGGATCAACACGTCTACCGCTCTAAAATTGACGCCAGCGCAAAGCGTGGCGCTTTCTTCCATCACGCAAAATCTTAAATCGGGAAAACCCGGGGTTTTCGTCCTCCACGGGGTTACCGGAAGCGGCAAGACAGAGGTATATTTACAGGCCCTGGCAGAAAATTTCAAAATGGGGAAGCGAGGCATAGCACTCGTGCCCGAAATCGCCCTTACACCGCAAACCATCGAACGTTTCGCAAGCCGCTTTCCGCACAGGGTAGCTGTACTGCACAGCCGCCTGTCGCTCGGCGAACAATTCGACCAGTGGCGCGATATTCAAACAGGCGCATACGACGTCGCGATCGGCCCGAGAGGGGCGCTTTTCGCGCCTCAGCCGGATCTCGGCCTGATAATCCTTGACGAGGAACATGAGTGGACCTATAAACAGACGGAACAGTCTCCAAGGTACCATGCGCGCACGGTAGCTCTCAAACTGGCGGAATTGACCGGGGCTACGGTTGTCCTCGGAAGCGCCACGCCGGATGTAGAGACCTATTACCATGCAAAGACAGGGGATTACACACTCCTGGAATTGCCTGAGCGCCTCACACCTCGACCCGGCTCCCCCATGCCCGACATCGAACTGGTCGACCTGCGGCAGGAACTCAAAAAGGGCAACCGTAGCATGTTCAGCGAGATCCTCAGGCAAGCCATCGGGCAGGCGGTGAGTCAAAATGAACAGGTCATTTTATTTTTCAATCGCCGGGGCAGTTCAACTTTCGTGCAGTGCCGAAGCTGCGGATTCGTGATCAAATGCAAAAAATGCCAGGTGCCCATGAGTTACCATTCAGCTGAAGAAGCACTCGTGTGCCACCAGTGCAACTCTCGCCAACCGGTGCCGACTTCCTGCCCGCGCTGTTTCAGCAGCCGCATCAAGTTTCTGGGGATCGGAACTCAAAAATTGGAGGAGGAAACGGCCCTGGGATTTCCCAAAGCACGCTTGCTGCGATGGGACAGCGACGTGACGCGTGCGAAACATTCCCATGATGAAATCATGATTAAACTTAAAACCCACCAGGCCGATATTTTAATTGGCACTCAAATGGTAGCCAAAGGCCTCGACCTGCCGCAGGTTACGCTTGTGGGAGTCGTCAGCGCCGATACAGCGCTTAACCTGCCGGATTTCAGAGCAGGAGAACGCACCTTCCAATTGCTGTCGCAGGTCGCAGGCAGAGCAGGCAGAGGCGACCGCCCTGGGCATGTGATCATACAGACTTATTCACCCGAACACTACGCAATCCAGGCTGTGTTAAAAGGAAATTACCTGGCATTTTATAAGCAAGAAATTGCTTTCCGGCAAGACCTTGGGGAGCCTCCGTTCACCAGGCTGGTGAGTCTTACTTTCACCCATACGAATAATTCCATATGTAAAGAGGAAGCAGAACGGCTTAAAAGCGAGTTTGAACTCGAAATAGCAAAACGGGGCATCATGGATATAAAGATTATCGGCCCGGCCCCGGCATTCATCGCCAGGCTCCGCGGGCGCTACCGATGGCAGATGATCCTCCGAGGAAAGAATATCTCCAGATTACTCAAGGATTACAGCATCCCATCGGGATGGGCGATAGATATCGATCCGGTCGGCTTGAACTAGGTTCCGGCAACCAGCAGGCCCAACCTTTGCGTTTTTCATAACTCCATACCGGGTATCGGTTGATTCTTGCCAATACCATGCCTTTCGTTTATTCTGAAAGCGTGGAAAACAATCACTTTCATGTCGAATTCAGCCCAGATATTGCGTCTGTGTTGTCGCGCATACAGAATTTCGTAATGTCCCGCCGTATCGAAACGTATCTCGTCGGCGGATTAGTACGTGACTTAATAATGAAAAGGGATACGATAGATATCGATATATCCATCGCAACAAACGCTCTCTCTATCGGACCGGAAATCGCAGCCCACCTCGGCGCTCGTTCCATCATACTCGACAGCGATAACCGTGTTGTCCGGTTGCTGCCTGTTAACCCGGACAAAACTTCACTTCACAGGTGGCAACTTGATATAGCGACTTTGCAGGGCGACTTAAAAAGCGACCTTGCCCGGCGGGATTTCACCATCGACGCGATGGCAATTGACCTAGCTAAAATCAATTTCGGACCTTACGGGGGTACCCCCATCGATGTAATAGATCCATTCAACGGCGCCGGAGATATTCAAAGCAAGCTTGTCCGGGCTGTAACCCCGCAGATTTTCGAGAATGACGCCATTAGGTTACTTCGAGGAATCCGGCTGTCAGTTGAACTTGGATTCAAGATAGAACCCGGCACCGGGCTTCTGATCAAGCAATACCACTACCTGATCAAGGAAGTGGCCGGAGAACGCGTACGGGAAGAGCTACTGAGGCTATTGGAACCCGGAGACAGTTACGACACAATCGTTTATCTCGACGAGACGGGGCTTCTCACTGCTCTCATACCAGAATTAGAAGCGACCATGAATGTTGACCAGCCCCAGGAACATACCTGGAATGTATTCCACCACTCCGCCCGGTCCATATCGGCGCTGGATTTCATCCTCAGGCGCGGCGGCTGGGAATTTGCCGGCCTTGAAGTTTTGGATGGAATACCCTGGAACGATAATATATCCTCCTATTTCGCCTCGGAGATAAGCCCCCATTCATCGGTAAGGGTTCTAACAAAAATAGCAGCCCTGCTGCACGATATTGCCAAACCCCAAACACGGATCGTCAATGAATTTGGCAAAGTGCGCTTTTACGGGCATCCTCAGGAGGGAGCACCCATATCCGCGAGAATACTGGAAAGACTGCGTTTCAGTAACAACGAAATCAAGTTTGTAGAAAATATCGTCCGGTACCACCTTAGGCCTGTACAAATGACGGAGGACGGAGCCCCCCCCACAAAACGGGCGATTTACCGGTACTACCGGGATATGGGAGAAGCTGCCTATGCCAATCTATATTTTAGTCTGGCCGATCACCTTGCCACACGGGGCCCGGATCTGGAAAACGAAAATTGGGATTGGCATGTGGGTGTCGTCGCCGAGGTAATCAAAGCGCAAGAAACGGCCCCCCAGATCACCCAACCATTAAAACTGCTTGACGGCAACGAACTCATACACGAACTCGGGATGAAACCCGGGCCGCGCATCGGAGAGATCCTCGAAGAACTTAGAGAGGCCCAGGCGGCGGGGGAGATCACAACCCCAAGCGAAGCGCTGGATTTCGTGAAAAAATTGTCCCTTGATATCAAAACACTCGAACCAGGTTCAAGTTAAATCGAAAGACTTTTTGAGCCGCATAAGGAGCGGATCGATATCAGGCGCGTTATCATTTTCGCGGCTTGGCCCCAGCGGATCCGGGGCGTCAGCGTTCCCTAGAAGCACATCGAAAACAGCCCTTATCCCGCCGGATAACGCCGCCAGGTCGTATCCACCCTCAAGAGCGATCACAATCCGTCCACCGCAAGATGCCTTCGCGAGGGCGTTTATCCGGCGCATAATATCTGCGTATCCTTTTATCGTGAGCGACATCGAAGCCAAACTTTCGCGCCAGTGCCCATCGAAACCCGCCGATACAAGGATAATCTCTGGTTTGAGCCTGGAAGCTACCGGCACTACGATTTCGTCATAAACCCTGGCATATTCATCATCCCCTGAAAATGGGGGAAGCGGGATATTAAATATATTACCAGCACCTCGTTCGTGAATAGCGCCACTCCCAGGGTAGAGAGGCGACTGGTGAACCGAGATATAGGACACTCTCGGTTCGCGGGCGAAAATATCCTGGGTGCCGTTACCGTGGTGTACGTCAAAATCCAGGATAAGGACACGGCCTATCTTAAGAGTATCCAACGCGTAAGCCGCTGCAACTGCAATGTTGTTAAAAAGGCAAAAACCCATCGCCCCGTCCCGCGTGGCGTGGTGCCCAGGCGGTCGCACGAGTGCGAAAGCCGAGACCAAATCGCCGTTCACAACGGCTTCAAGGCCGCGTTTGACTCCTCCGGCAGCGAAAAGAGCAACATCATAAGACCTCGAAGAGACGATCGTCTCAGCGTCTACGCGACCTCCCCCTACCTCCGAAAGACAGCGAACGTAATCGACATGCCTGCCGGTATGCACCCTCAAAAGATCATCGACGCTGGCGGGGGGAGGGGCGACGTGGACCAGGTTGTCCCAGAGGCCGGTTTCCTGGAGTTTTTGAACGACGGCCTCCAAACGCAGGGGGCTTTCAGGGTGTTCCCCGGTATCGTGTTCAAGAAAGACCGGGCTATAGACTACTCCCACCGTCATAGGATCGTCTCCTATCTGATGACAGCCTGAATCCCCGTAATTATAAAACGTAAACCGAAGACCAGCAGGAACAGACTGGTAGCTATAAATAGCCACTCCTGAAACTTTTTACCAAAAAAATGATGCGTCCGGTTGATGAAAACAGATACGAAACTCAGCCATGCTAAATCGCAAATCCAATGGGCCGCTATTAAAACCAACAAGCCGCCTATGCCATACTCTAAAAATTTCAAGACCAGCAGGCTCCCTGCGGTGGCCCACCAGAGCAGGAAAAACGGGTTAACTGTGCTCATCACGATACCCGCGACAAACGCCGTATAGGGCAAGTCTTTCCCCTCATGAACAACCTTTGCGCGATCGAGAAACATACCAACTCCCATCCATACTACCATCGCTCCACCCGCAAGACTCAGCACCGCTTGTACGGCAATAATCTGGAAAAAATGGGAGAAGCCGAAATAGATGAGGAGTATGAGGGGGATTTCGATAACGGCGTGGCCTAGGGCCATCAGGGTACCCGCCCAGGGAGACTTGTAGCTTTTGGCCAGAGTAACTGCGAAAAATGGGCCCGGAGCAACGACCCCGGATAAAGACACGCCCAAGACCAGGGTTATCAACGCCCACATAATGTAGAATTATAGCATCTAACCCGAAGAAGTTATCGGTAAATCCTGCGTCGTTTTGACTTCAAAATAGTAGTTTAAAGTAATCTTGACCGCGGCATCGCCTTTGACGAGGTTAGGCGTGAAATTGAAATACCCCTCGCCGCCCCAATCAAACCCAGAATAAGTCGGGTCCGACATGCAGAATACTATGCCACCCGAATCGTCAAGAAGTTCCGGAACGCCCGCAGTTACCACCCCTTTTGAGGTAACGGGAAGGACTTTTCCGCCGGGAGTGGTCATCGTCATGCGGAACGGGCCGCCTTCTACTTTCCAACTGATGTGAATTATGGTGTTAGTGGTGAGGTACACAGGCAACACGTACCCCGCATAATCACCTGGAGCCATGACCGATAGGGTGATAGGGACGCTATTCAGTTTTGGAGTCGTGGTGGGAACTACCTTAGTTGTCGGAGGGGCAGTCGTAACGGTCACAGTTGATACCAAAGTCTTAAGTATAGTGACCGGCACAGTTATCATCTTGGCTTTACAACCGCAGAGAGCGAAAAGCACCAGTAAGATACCGAAACACAGACACATCCTGTTTTTCATCAGTTCTCATATTACCGTATCCTGTTTGTGGAAAAGTGCCACCATAGATACGCACTTGTGACCTTTTTCGGCCAATTTTGTACCAGGCTTGAGTCCTCTTTTAGTTTTCGACTATACTTGAGCCAACCTGAGGTGGAAACTGATGCTGGACTTGAGCCGTGTAGCCGGACAAATCGGAGAGATGATTGGCCAGCTCAAAGCCGGTGGGCAGGAGAGGCAGGAACACCTTGTCCGCGCACTCACTTTGCTGGTTGATAGGGCTATCGACTTCGAAACACTGAAACGTAAAGCCTCGCAGAGCAAAACTACCTTCCTTGTGGCCGGGTTGGTCGAGCCACTTGGCTCGCATGTACCTCCAGGAACAATACCTTCGGATTTCAGCATAATCGCCACCGACGGGTCTCAAATAGACGTCGATAGGCATCAATCCGCGCGCTGCTATCTCATCAACATAGGCCGTGTACGCCTGGATTACGGGAATGATTCAGGCGCAGAGCTTCAAAGCCTGCCTCAACTCTGCGCCGATTCCAAGGACCTGGTCATATCAAGCGGAACAAAAGAGCAGGTCGTCGAAGGTGCGCTTCTGAATATCAAGCGCTCCGTAGACGAATGCCGCCACCTCGCAGACATGGCTGCCGAACTGCCCAAAGACAGGCCCGCACTCGCCGTGATCGATGGCTCTCTCATACTCTGGGGATTATCAAGCAAAGAATATCCCGATTTTGTCGTCGAGCAGCTTCTGGATAAAGGGTTCATTAAATGCCTGGACGACATGCTGAAATTGGCACAGGAAAGGCCCCTCGCACTGTCCAGTTTTATCAGCTTTCCGCGTTCGACTGACGTGGTCAACGTGCTCCGTCTCGCAATCTGCCCCCACGAAACAGCCGACTGCGATAAATTCTGCGGAGAAATAAATATAGGGAAACGCGCCTGCGACGCCGTTTCCGGTATCCAGGACCGGGACCTTTTCGATAGCCTTCTTGGAGTCGGGGAGCGATCGGCCCTATTTACCAGCCAATCCAAAATAGTCAGAGAGAGTTACGGACGCCACAGGGTCAATTTCTTTTATATAAAGCTTGAGGATGAAATAGCCAGGGTTGAGATACCTGAGTGGGTCGCCAGGGACGCGGATAAACTCGGCTTAACCCACGCACTCCTGCTGGACCAGTGCCAGCGCGGACAAGGCTACCCCGCCGCTCTCTCTGAAGCGCATGAAGAAGCGGTGGTAACCGGAGCCGACCGTCGAAATTTTCTGCAATTGGTGGAGATATCCATGGCTGATGAGCACATGCCGCAAACCACTTCCGCCAAGGCAAGGAGCAAAAACGCGAGGTGGCTTTGAAGACCGAACGCCCGATATTAATAATTATGTCTAGTTGACAGCGGGGTTTGCCCCTGCGCAACTGAATCAGTGAGGATACCATATGAACGAAACAAGCCAGCGCTTGGGAGAGGTGATAGAGGCATCGACAACGGGATTTACCGCACAGTGCTATGAACTCTATGACCTACCGCCCCTCGGGAGCCTGGTCAGGACGGGCGACAGTACAAATGGACTTTTCGCGGTCGTGTGCCACGCCGTCACCGAAGGGTTGGAGCCCGGCAGAAAACCGATAGCACGCGGCAAGGACGAACCGGACGAGGAATCAATATTCCAGTCCAACCCTCAACTCTCAAAATTACTCAGGAGCGAGTTTTCGACGCTGGTCGTCGGCCACAGGAAGGGGGGACGGATCCTCCAATACCTTCCCCCTCAACCGGCACGCATACACTCGTTCGTACACGCATGCACTGCAGAAGAATCAAAGGACTTCGGCAGGACATTCGGATTTCTCAATATCCTATTAAACGCCAAAATCGAAACACCAGCCGACGAATTGATCGCCGCCACCCTCAGGATAATGGGGGCCTCTTATGCCGACCCGAGACCTTTCCTGATCGGTGCTGGCAAGGAACTGGCGAGCCTGCTGGGTGAGGATTATGGAAAACTGAAAGCCATCCTGGAAAGGATAAAACCATGAACGAAGACGTTAGATTGGGGTTGGTGGTTTCCGGGTCGCTGAGCGAGGGAGTGGCAGTAAGGCTCGATAGCAAGGCCTCCGTAGAAGACGTGGTAGTGGGACGCTACGTCACCATCGAGGGCAAGAGCCGCCGGTTCCTGGGAATGATAACCGATGTGAAGCTCGACGCCAGCGATGAACGCATGACTTTCGCGCCACCCGACCCCGGTGACACGTTTAGTGCCGAAATACTTTCCGGAACGAGCGCATACGGCTTGCTGACAGTAACCCCTTACCTGGTGATTGGAGGCGACTCGAAGGCGGTAGTCGAAGGGCCCCAACCCGTCAAGACCATCCCCAGCCATTTTTCGCCGGTCGGGCTTTCGTCCGACTCGGACATAGAACTCGTCTTTGGGAAAGAGGACGACAAGCGCTTCTGGATCGGTAATCCGCTGGACATGGAGACCAAGCTCTGCCTCAACCTCCCCGAACTGGTCAAACGTTCCAACGGGATATTCGGAAAGAGCGGCACGGGAAAAACTTTCCTCACCCGCATCCTGCTCATCGGGATGCTACAGAAAAGCGCCTGTGTCAACCTTGTCTTCGACATGCACAGCGAGTACGGATGGGAAGGCTCAAGCGAAAAGGGCCGTAAGGTCAAAGCCCTGAAGCAGTTGTTTCCCACAAAAGTCTCTATCTTTTCGCTTGACGAAGAGAATGCCCGCAGAAGACAGGTATCTACCGACTTCATCGTAAAGATAGGTTATGACGAAATCGAGCCCGAGGACATGGCTCTGTTGCGCCAGACACTGAACCTGACAGATCTGGCCGTCGAGGCATGTTTCACCCTTCGCAAGCACTTCGGGCGCAACTGGATAAAAAGCACTCTCGAAATCGATGCAGGAGAGGAGAGCGAGGAACTGCTGAAAAGCCTCACCATACACGAGAGCAGCTTCCAGAGCCTCAAACGCGGGCTGGGCACCATCACCCGGTTATCTTTCATGCAGCCGCATGTGGAACAGAGAGCGGTGGACTTCGTGTTGAAGTACCTTCAACAGGGCACCAACGTGGTACTGGAGTTCGGGCGATACACCGACATCACAGCTTACATACTGGTCGCCAACCTGCTGACACGCCGGATCTATTCGCAATACAGGGACCAGACAGAAAAAGCACTGGCCGAGGATACGAAACCGCCTGCTCCCCTCGTGATAACCATCGAAGAAGCACACAAATTTCTGAACCCTGAGGTAGCCTCGCAGACGATCTTCGGGACCATAGCCCGAGAGATGCGCAAATACAACTGTACGCTGCTGGTCATCGACCAGAGGCCGTCCGGAATAGACTCCGAGGTCATGAGTCAACTGGGAACCAAGATAACCTGCCTCCTGGATAACGAAAAAGACATCGACAGCGTGCTGGCAGGCATCTCCGGTAAAAATGAGCTGAAAGGCGTTCTGGCCAAACTGGCTTCCAAACAGCAGGCACTGGTCTTCGGCCACGCCGTACCTATGCCGGTTGCATTCAGCCCGAGGGAATACGGTTCACGCGAATCGTACAAAGATTTTACACCCGCAGAGACAAGTCCGAGGGAGGTTGAGAAAAACATCGATGAGTTGTGGCGATGAGGCGGCCCTTCGCAACCGCGGCCCGGACTACATCAAGCTTACGGGAGAAAAGCAGGACTGCGGCCTCCTGCCATGGGACCCAAAGGCCGGTGGCAAGCCCGGCTATGATGTGGACGATGTCCTTAGATGATTTGCTGGAAAGTAGTAAAAGACCGCGCCGAACAGTGTAGAGATATCGAGCCGCCTGGCCGCGTAAATCAGAGGAATTGCCCAGATCCGCATCCACCATCAAAGAAGCCCTGAACCCAGGAGTTTTTACGGCATATTTCTTGAATTAGAAAAGCGGAGTAATGCATGGCAAGGAAAAAAATCGGCATCGCACTTGGCGGCGGGGCCGCCCGAGGAATTGCCCATATAGGGGTCCTCGAAATCATCGAAAAAGAGGGTATAGATATCGACTTTGTGGCCGGCACAAGCGCAGGCGCGGTAATCGGAGCGCTGCACGCTTCGGGCATGAATGCCGCGGATATGAAACATTTGATTCTCGGCTTCGATTGGAAGAAACGCGGGCAACTAGTGGATTTTACCATCCCTCACACAGGATTCATCACCGGTGAACGCCTCAAACATGAAATACAGAAAGTGATAGGCGGCGATATCGAGTTTAAAGATCTAACAAAACCTTTCGCTTGCGTTGCTTGCGACCTTATGACCGGTGAAGAAATAGTGATGAACAAGGGTTCAGTCGCGGATGCCGTCCGAGCGAGTATATCGATCCCTGTTGTTTTCCAGGCAATTAAACACAAAGGACGATATTTGGTGGACGGCGGGCTCGTAAACCAGGTGCCCGTTAACGTCGTTAAAGCCATGGGCGCCGATTACGTCATAGCAGTAAACGTGGTTCCAAGGCATGTCTACAAATTACAGCCACGCCAGGGCGACCACAGAACAGATGAATCCGGGGCTGAAACGCCTCTCAACATCATGGGCGTAATGCTCAGCGTCATCGATATCGCCAACTCTTACCGCATCGATGCGAGTTTAAGCGGCGCGAATGTCCTCATAGAACCGTCCATGACCCACATCGGGCCCGCTGATTTCAACAAGGGCGACATGGCAATCCTCCAGGGGGAAATGGCCACCATCGATGCCGTCCTTAAAATAAAAAAGGACCTGGCGAAGAATTAAATTGATGGGCAGTACGTGTCCTGCTATAATTACGCACACGGGGCTGTAGCTCAGCGGTAGAGCATCTGATTTGCATTCAGGGGGTCAGGGGTTCGAATCCCCTCAGCTCCACCAGATTTTAAAGCTAAAATAGAGGCCTCCAGTGATGGAGGCCTCTTCCATTTTCTGAAAAAGCTAACGGAAAGCTAACGCTCCTTTTTAATCGCCTCTTTCTCTGGAACGAGATTTATTAATTCATCAAAGCGATTCGCCGCCGCTTCCTGCAACCCGGGGGCTACATGGGAATAAATGTCTAAGGTCGTAGTGATGCTGGAATGCCCTAGCCTTTCCTGTACGATCTTGGGGTGGATTCCCTGCTTAAGCATTAGGGAGGCGTGGCTGTGCCGGGCATCATGCAGCCGGATCCCATTCAGCCCCAGACGCCTCACGAGCTTAATCCATGCGTGTGTCACACTGTTAGGCAGTAATGGTTTCCCGTCGAGCTGGCAGAAAAGTAATGTGTCGTCTCTGAGCGCTATTCCCTGCATGGCAAAGGCAAGTTTTTGCTTTTCATAGTGGTCACGCAATTCAATGGCCGTTGAAGGAGACAGTGAAATCATCCGGCGGCTGCGTGCCGTCTTTGGCTCGCGGAAGATGATAGTCCCGTCCCGGAGTTGGTGCATCGACCGGGTAACGAATGCCTGACAAAGTAACAGGTCCACATCTTGCCATCGGAGAGCAAGCAGCTCAGAGCGCCGCATTCCGGTGAACAATGCCAAGAAAAAGAGTGTGTAATACTGCGTGTGTTTTGCCGCTGCCAAAAGCTTTTGTATGTCGCCCTCATTTAAAGTGTGCATTTCCGGCCGGTCGAAGTGAGGAGGGTCAACTGCGTCAGTCGGGTTGCGAGCGAGCAGTCCCCACTTGACTGCTGTTCTGAGGGCGGTGTGCAAGGTGAAGTGGTGATACCTCACCGACCTGGCAGACAGCCCTCCTTTGCCATCACAACGCCCGCTAGCAATCTTCTGCGCCTCATACCGGGTAATGTGTTCAGGCTTGAGTTGAGTTAAAAGAATATTCCCCAACCCCGGGATAAGATGACATCGGATAATATTTTCATAGCCCTCTGTTGTCCTAGGGGCAAGGTTCGGTTTAGCATAGTCCGTCAGCCATTTCTCGAAAAATACCGCGAGGGTGGTTTTGCTTGGGCGCATGAAAGTTCCGGTGTCGATCTGGTGAATCATCTCGGCCAAGCGCTTTTCGGCATCTTTCTTGGTGCCCTTAAGACTCACCCATTGTTGCTTGCGCTTGCCGGTCGCCGGGTCTTTGCCAAGATTGAGGACTATCGTATAAGTGCCTGTGTATCTGCTCTTAATATAGCCTCTCATGCTATACCTCCTTTGGATTGCCCGGGAGCTTTATAAACTGCTTTATAACGGCCAACGTGTCGCAATTCTTTTAGATTAGGGTATGGATTATCAATTGTCTGCTCATGAGTAACTACTTCATACCCTACTCTTTTAAGAAGGTCCACCGACAAAACATCTTCCGGCGTCAACCCGTTCGGCCTGTCTTTGTAATTGGAAAAATCAAGGTTCTTATGGACTATAGTCTCAACTTCCCCCATTTCCTTAGTAACCAATTCCTTGAGATATCCCAAAATACTCATGTATTCTTCCAGAGAAATTGTGTTCCATAAAGGCCCCTTACTCAAAAAAAGCAACATGGCGGCACATGCCCGATCCTGCACCTCCGATAGACCGTATGAGTAACCTGTGATTGGATTTAACACTCTTATATCCCTGTCAGCGTCCGGTGGCATATGTTGTTCCGCAACAATAGACGCAGCTTGGGAGGCAAAATACGAGACGGATCTGTCTGATTGAGGTAACAAATCATTACGCGTCCGAAAATCCAAAGTTAGTCTCGGAATCATGTTCAAAGACCGGAAAACTGCATAGTCCCAATCGTAATGGACGTCACTTAAGCGCCCATCCAGGTCACGAGTGTCCATCGGGGTTTTTAGAATTTCCGAAATTCTTTCCCGAATGGCATATTCATAAGCAAAAGCAAAAAGGTACCCAGTCCGCCTTGTTTCCGCTTTAACGGCGATCCTCAACCGGTTCACCCATTTCGCTTCCCGGATAGTGAAAATATGGCCGATTGCCAGGCAGTATTTCCACACTTCAATTAAATCGTTAGCGGCTTCGGGTGAAATCCCGCTCCCCGGTACGTCAAAGGCGCCCATTGACCAGAATTTATCAAGCAGTTTAACCTCAGGTGCACGCCCCTCAAGGTTTGGCCGAATGGTTTTCCTCAGTCTGTCCTGAATAACATCTTTCCCCGGCCAATTGGGCCCACCCCACAATTTCAGTGATTCCGGTAATTGCGCGATTACCCACTGTTGTATTTTCGCCGGCTTCGAAATCCACTCAGGATGCTGGATGCACGCCTCCGCAATAATTTTATCGACCTCAGGAGTAAGTTTTGCGCCTCTTGGCATTCTATTTCTCCTTTATCTGTATAAACCACAGACGTGAATCGCCTGTTTTTAAGTGTTATAGCCTTATGCGTGACATATATTATCCAGATATAGATAATTATATTATGCACACAGTAATCGTGGTATTTAACAGCCTCATATATAGATATAATACAATGGAGATTGAGGACTGTCAATAGGGGGGAATAGATGGAAACAAACCGAGTAAGGGAGTTTCGGGAAAAAGCGGGTCTCACTCAGGTTGAATTAGCACGGCGGGCTCGTATCGCATCGCCAAACTTGAGCAGCATCGAAAGGGGAAGATTAGTAGCATGGCCCCGTGTCAGGCAAAGCCTGGCCAAAACACTGAAATGCACTGAGGCCGACTTATTCCAGACCTAGCTTCAACACCGCAGGCAAAGGCAACGAAAAGTGAGGGAAGATAACTGAATGGAAGGACAGAAACTAACTTTAAACGTAAATGAAACTTCGAAGTTACTTGGAGTCGCCCGCGGCAGCGTTTATCTTGCGATTGAGAGGGGCGAGATCCCTGTTCTGAAACTTGGGAAGCGCTTACTCATCCCGCGAAAGGCCTTGGAAGATCTCTTGGACAAAGCCAGTCAGCCCAGGGTGGCAGAATGACGGAAACCGGCATGGTTCGAGACCCGAGAGACGCCTTAGTCCCCAATCCTATGGATACAGATACATCCTTTTATCGGTTCCAAAACTTGGACTTGGACGAACTTTCTGAGACCGACCTAGCCGATGAATATTACGCACTACGACCTCAGCTTTGGGGACTCCCGCCGAATCATTGGTTACGCACTCGTGTTGCAGCCCTGGAATCAGAACTACAAAGACGTCGCCGTTCGGAATTAGATCCCAGGTATAAAACACCACCGCCGATAACGGCTCCAACCTCGAAGCCGGAAGTAAAGGGGGGCGCCGTACTGTGAAAACAGCGGGCAGTGAAACGCCCCCGCTCGTAATCGGCAAGCCCGAGGCTGAATTTAAAATAGGGCAATACAATTACCGGTGGGCAAACCTCGGTATCCGGATCGCCGTCGACCGGCTGGATGATGAAGGCCCCGGCGAGATGTCCGTCTATTCCGAGAACGGCGGCACGTCCAAGCTTTTGTTTTGGGGGCGAACCAACCTGCTTTCGGTGCAGTCTTGCTCCCAGCTCGCAAAACGCCTGGATGAGAATGTGAAACTGGATTGGTCTACCATCCTGACCTATGTATCGACTCTTACCTTTCAAGAACACCGACGCGGGGAGCCTATCGTCCAGATCGGGAAGAGACCGGTCAGCACGAAAGTTGAGTATCAGCTCTACCCCGTATTGGAGAAAGGGCAGGCCACGACGCTATTCGCGCCCGGGGGCTGCGCGAAGTCTTACCTGGCTGACTATTTCGCAATCCTGATTCAACTTGGATATACCGGGCTCGACTCTGACCACTTCGGGCTTATCCCCGAGGCCACGAATTGCCTCTATCTTGATTGGGAATCGAACAAGGAAGACCACGAAAGGCGCGTGTGGGCCATCAAGCAGGGGCTTGGCATCGAGACTGAAGAGTGCTTTTTCTACCGCTTCTGCGAGCAGCCTTTGGCCAGCGATATCCACGCCCTGCAGCGACTTGTCGTCGACAATGATATCGGCTTCGTCATCGTAGACTCGCAGCAGGCGGCAAGCGGCTACGGACCCGACGCGGCCCAACAGGCCAGTAGTTTCTACAATGCCCTGCGCTCTCTCAGGTGTACCAGTCTGACAATCGACCACGTGAGCAAATCGGATTGGGCGAGCCCCGGCGCAGAATCTACCGGGCCTTACGGATCCGTGGTGAAGTACAACCGCGCCCGCTCTGTTTTCGAAATAAAGAAGGCACAGGAGCCGGGGGATGATTTTCTGGAGCTTTCCCTAAAGCATATCAAACACAACGAAGGGAAACTTCTTAAACCCATCGGTGTTCGGATTGATTTCAACCATGACAAGGAGTCCCACCTTGAGAATGTGACCTTCAAACTCTGTAACGTGGCCGATAACCCGGAACTCGCCAAAACACTCAGCGTCAAGGATAGGCTGGTCAGTGCTTTGAAGGGCAGGAAGCGGGAAGTCCCCGAGCTGAGCGAAGAGCTGAATATCTCGGAGACAGTCGTCCGCGCCAGGTTGAATGACAACAAGAAAACCTTCAAGCATTTTACCGACGGGTGGGGTCTTCTTGTATGAAATGAACTACTTTAGCGAACACCGAACATACACCCTCTCTAAAGAGAGAGAGGGGTGTTCGTTCGTACAGGTGTATGGAGGTGTTCGAACAGGTGTTCACTAAAGCTAACTCATGCCTGAGTGCAGGCAAAAATAGCGAACGCTTTATAAATATCATCGGAGTTTGGGAATTGAAAGGTGAAAAAGGACAACGAGATCTTACCCGGATACACGGCGGACACACGCACGTTCGAACGCTTTCGATGACGAGCGCAGCCCGAGAGGATAACTAAGTGAAGATGAGAGGAAGCAAGCAGCTGTGCGGCGCCACAAACAGAGACGGTAGTGCGTGCCAGGGCATGGCTCTGGCCGATGGATTTTGCTTCAGCCACTCCCCGGCATTACGAGAAAAGCGGATGGCCGCGAGATCGAAGGGCGGGCAGCACAGCGCCAAATCGGCCAGACTGCAGAAGATGATGCCGCCGCGGCTGGTGCCGGTGTTCCTGTTATTGGAGACAGTGCTCAAGGAACTTTATGACCGGGAGATCGATGCGAAGACCGCCCAGGCGATCGCCAGTGTTTCGCGCTCGCTGGTCTTTGTGTTTACTGCCGGCGAACTTGAAGAAAGGGTCCGTGCTTTGGAAAAGGGCCGGAAATAAAGGGAGGTTAAAATGGATCTTAAGCGACGGGTTCAGAAAATGGAAGAGGTCAAACAAACCGGCGAGAAGAAGATTTTCGTGGCCTATATGGGCGACGATGGGAAGCCGGCTAGTGCAAAGGATGTTGAGGCAATCCGACAGTACGAGGAAGAGCAAAAGCATAATAGTGAATGTTGCCTGTTACGAGTAGTCACTGACAAATAAACGGTATTGAAATTCCCCGAAAAAGAGGTAATTTCCTTACGCTATTAAAAAGGGGCGCCGCGGATCCCAGGGGGAATGCGGTGTTGAGATTTGTGGCGCAGTGCTGCAGCGAATTGATGCGACAGGCAAGGACGGCAAGGCAAAGTTGCGCAGACATGCTCGGGGTACACCAGCCTTGATGATGAAGCCATTAATGCGCTGAAGTATGCCCGTGGGAGCAAGCCGAAGAAGACTTCCTATAATGACTGGAGGAGGGCTAGGAAGCGCAGGAAGTGATAAAGTTTCTACGAGCGGATTCCCAAAAAGGCCGGGGCAAAAAACACCCAGTCTTTTACGTATTAACTACATTCTAGCGAAAATTCCTAAAACGGCGATGGCACTATTTTACGCGGAAACGTTAATCATTCTTGAATTATATCTCAAGCTGGTTTGTTAGGGGTTGATCTGTAATGCTCTCCAATATGTTGGGTTTTATTAATTCGACCTGGTTTTCTCTTAGCGTGTGGTGTGACATGAACAATCTTCTTGCCATCATTAGTCTTAGCCACCTGAGCCTCCTCGCTGAATTACTGGATTATTATTATCCCATAAAGCCATCCGTACTCGATCCTCAGACCTTATTTGTATTTGAAAAATAAGGCCGATTTATTGACACTAGACCCAGGTGAAACGCTTCGTACTAATCCACGAGCCAAACTCCAAGCTTTGTCAAAATCTGGGCCACTTTCAATTGGTTCAAACCAGCCCGTATTTTGCAAGTGTTTCGAAGTAGTTCCACCATTAATTGTCATCCCATTGCCTTCTAAAATCTCGTCGTATAATTCGGCCGTCATCCCTTCGTAACCTATAAATCGGCTCGCACCTACCACCCTTTCCTTTGGGAAGTAATACCAGCGTAGGACTTGGCTTGGCTTTATGCTCGCTGATGCTTGTCCCACAGCTCGTTGGTATTCTCTAGCGTTTCTTAATAGGCCTTCTCGGGTCTGAACCAGTGGCGGGCTGTTTGCCATATTTACGCTCCTTTTTTTATTTGGACCAATAATAGCACAGAGAACAACTAGTAATAAGTAGTTTTTGCACCAAAAATGATTGGGCTGGAACAAATAATGGTGTCAACACCAACACCCATTGTGGTGGTGCTAAATAACAATTCTCAACCAATTTTTACCATTCCGTTGTTTGTTTTCGGATAATCTATTTCCAAGCCGGTTGTAGTAAGATTGATAAAGAACAACTTCATGCACTGCCAATCGTTTGATTCGCACAGCTGATTTACGTTGTGGTACTTGGGGATATATTCCCAATTCTCGCCTCTTTTTGTTTCTAGTATCGTTTGCGGGTTTTCAAAGACTCGCTTATAAAAACGATGAGGGGATCGTGCCATTAATTGGTATTCGCGGTCGCTCTTGTTGTAATCCCAGCTTGACCATGCCGCTTGTTCAACGGGGGCATCAGTTAGTGTGTATATTACTAACCAATATTTAGGAAGAATTACGCCAGTTTCGTTAAGGTCAATTTCCAAAGCTCGCGAATAATAATACAAGTTATTGGTGATTAATCTGGAATCGGACCCGTTCGTGCTTTGATATTCGATTAACAATTCCAAATTAACACCTTTATACATCAAAAAGTCTGGACGACAGTATCCACCATCATTAAAGTAAAAGCGTTGCTCAGGCATAACCTCATATCCCAAGGCATTGCCGGTGGAATGGATGATATTACCAATCGAGTCACTGGCCACCCGTTTTCTGTTGTGATTGGTTGTGGAAAAATATTCTCTGGCAATTTGCCTCTCTTTTAACGCACAAGATAATTTATTAGCAAGTGATGAAAGAAATTGAGATACTGGTTGTTCATTTTCCAACATTTGAACCACTTCTCCTTACTTTTAATTTATTATTTATAACAAAATGATTCCAGATGCCCTTTGGATATTTCTGGAACGAGTAGCAACAGGCAACTTACTTCTCTTTGTTCTTATTTACGTATGTCAGGAGATCAGGTTGCCGCTCCTGTAGCATCGAGAAGCCTAACCTCTGATTTTTATGCGCGTTGAGCCTGGTTAGAATTATATCTATGTCTGACTTTTGTGGAGAGATGCTTGCCAAGGATTCGCCAAACTCTATAGCCAAGCCCCAGATCGTTTCCTGCAATTTTGCCGGAGAGAAGCCCTCGGTCCTTTCTGCGATGTAATTTCGAGATGCCTCATCAATTTTAATCTTCTTACACAGGTTATTAAGTAATAATCTTCTTTCTTCAAAATTGGGAAATTCGAATTGGCAG
>Ga0118677_10006028_pt1 | contig 20811 bp, 17 predicted proteins | sample AliMusrvi5mmetaG_FD_86154 | JGI IMG/M metagenome (GOLD analysis project Ga0118677, IMG submission 86154)
CGAAGAAATCGGGCGCGATGACGATGTCGCACCTGCGATTCGGCAAGCAGCCGATCCGGGCGCCGTACCTGATCCGGCAGGCGAGTTTCGTGGCGTGCCACCAGTTCACGTTCCTTGAAAAGATCGACGTGCTGGAGGCGGCAGCGCCGGGGGCGGTGTTCCTGGTGAATGCACCGTTTGCGAAGGAAGCGGTGTGGGACGCGATTCCGAAGGAAATTCAGCAGCAGATCATCGACAAGAAACTGCGGTTCTATGCGATTGACGCCAACGCGGTGGCGAAGGCGACGGGGATGGGAAGCCGCATCAACACGATCATGCAGACGTGCTTCTTTGCGATTTCGGGCGTTCTGCCGCGGGAGCAGGCGATCGAAGCGATCAAGAAGGCGATCAAGAAGACTTACGGCAAGCGCGGCGAAGAAGTCGTGCGTCGCAACTTTGAGGCGGTGGACCAGACTCTGCAGAACCTGCACGAGATCGCGGTGCCGGCGAAGGCGACATCGAAGATTTCGCAGGGGACGTTTGAGCAGCCCGGGATGCCGGACTTCGTGAAGCGCGTGAGCAGCGTGATGATGGTCCGGCAGACATAGGCCAGATCGTCGTCCAGCAGCGAGGGGTAGACCGGCAGCGTTACGACACCGCGCCAGTGACGCTCGGCAGCTGGGTAGTCCTCCGGCCGCAGGCCGTATCGTTCGCGGTAGTAGGTCATACGGTGCAGGGGCTTGTAATGAACGGAGGTGCCGATGCCGGCCTCGTTCAGACGCGCGATAAACGTGTCACGATCCAGCGGGCTCTTTTCGTTCAAGACCACCCAGAACAGATGCCATGAATGATCTTGCGCCGGTCCGCGGTAGACGGGCAGGTCAAGTCCTGCGACGCCGGCCAAATTCCGAAAGTAGAACTCCGCGCAGCGTTGCCTGCCGCGGCGGAACTCCTCGGCCCGTTCCAGTTGTGCCAAGCCGATGGCGGCATTGACGTCCGGCATGTTATACTTGTAGCCGGGCGCGACGACGTCGTATTCCCAATTGGCTTTCTTTGCCGTGAAACGGTCCCAGATATCCCGGTTGATGCCATGCAGGCGCATAACCTTGGCACGCCGGTAGATCGCTTCATCGTCTGTCACGAGCATGCCGCCTTCACCGGTGGTGATCGTCTTATTGGCGTAGAAACTGAAGCACGTCGCATCCCCGAAAGTCCCAACTGGACGGCCGGCATAACGCGTTGGAAAGGCGTGTGCCGCATCTTCAATGAGCTTGAGTCCATGTGCCCGAGTCAGCGCCAGAATCCCTTCCATCTCCGCCGCCTGCCCTCCGAAATGAACCAGCACGAGCGCTTTGCCATCGGGATGACGATGCAGGGCATCAGCCAAAATGTCGGGAGTGATCAGTGCCGTGCCGTACTCGACGTCAAGCAGGATTGGATCCGCCCCCAGGTACCGGATGACTTCGGCTGACGCCGTGAACGTCATGGTCGGCACGAACACTTTGTCACCCGGCCCGATTCCGACGGCCTCGCAAGCGAGATGCAGGGCCGCCGTGGCCGAGTTGACCGCGCAGGCGTAGCGGCCCTGGACGGCCTCGGCGAAACGCTTTTCGAATTCGACGCATTTCCCGGCCGTAGTCAGCCAACCCGACTCGATGACTTCACGAACGTACTTCAGTTCGTTGCCGTCGCAGATCACTTTTGAAAAGGGTATCGTCCTAGCGGCCATTAGGGGCTCCTTGTCGTAGCGGCTATCAGGCCGTTGCAATCCGAACCGCATCACGGGCCCGTTCGGCACGTGCGACCGCCTCATCGGCATCCCGGCCCTCGGCGATGACATGCCCCACGCGACTCAGGCTCGAGGTAATCGGCGGCACTGTATCGCCGGGGCGCACATAGAGGTCGACGATCGCCACACCCGGCATGGCGCGGGCCTCGTCGACACGTTCGATGGTTCGCACGGTACCTGGCTGGGGCTGCAGGTAACGGATGGCGGCGCCTCGCGGCTCGTGGCGCGGCGTTAGATCCGGTGCCTCCCGGAGTGCCAGACGAATCGCGCCGGCCACCATATCGATTCCCGTGGAACGCGGCACCAGTTCGGTGGTGATGAAATCCCCGCCCAATCGAGCCCCGATTTCGATGATGAACGCACCCGTAGGGCCAAGCTTCACTTCGGCATGCGCGGCACACCAATCAAGCCCCAGTGCACGGATCCCGCGGGTGGCCGCATCGACAACCCGGTCGATTTCGGCTGGCGTGAAACGGCTCGGCTGGCTGTGGCCGGTTTCAACGTAAGAAGGTGCGCCCGTGGTCACCTTGTCGGTTACCGAGATCACCCGACTGTGTCCGTTCCATACGAGGAGTTCCACACTGAACTCTGCGCCCTCAACAAACGACTCGATGACCGTCGACTGGTCCCGGCTCTCCGCCAGTGCGCGGCGATAAGCGGCGAGGATCTCCTCATCCGGTGCGTCCTCGCCTAGGCGCGAGACACCGCGACTGCCGCTGTTGCGGGAGGGTTTGACAATGCGGGGTCCCCGGATGCTCGTCGCCGCGGCCAAGGCCTCAGCCTCTGTGGCCGCGCCGCGCGACAACGGACTCGGGGCGCCCCCGGCCTCGAACGCTCGCCGCATGGCTTCCTTATTCGTCGCCCGTCGGACGGCGCCGCGGTCCGGTCCGGCGAAACCGAGCGTCTCGTTGATCAAGCCCACCCCGGCCATGGACACTTCGGAACAGATTTGGATCACGCCGTCCACGTGCTCGCGACGCGCCACGGCGAGGCAGACATCGGGATCAATGATGTTAACCACGGCCGGCACATCGGCCAAGGCCAACCCTGGGGCCTTAGGGTCACCATCGGCCGCAACGACGCGCAGACCGAGACGTCGCCCGGCGGCGATGGCCGGCATCTGCAGGGGCCCAGCTCCCAATATAAGAATTGTCTTCACGTTTTGCTTCTCGTGCACGCCGAATCCGTGATGGGCGTCAAATCGACGCCCTGCACAAACGACGGCAAAACTCTGCGCCCCACGCCTATGGCACCAAATGAATAGGGCAGCGTAAGCGCCAGAATCGCCAGGTCCGTCCACGCCGTCGAGCGTTCGACGTAGCGCACGTCCAACTCGTAGTTAGCCGCATTGGATAATTCCCGGCCGCCAAGCACCTGGGTCAATCCCGTGATCCCCGGAAGGACGGTCAGCCGGCTGCGCTCGCGCGACGAGTAACGATCCAGTTCCCACGGCACGTCGGGCCGTGGCCCCACGAGACACATATCACCCTTCAGCACATTCAGCAACTGAGGAAGCTCGTCAAACCCGAGCCGCAGGATTCGCCCAATCGGAGTCAGTCGGGGATCCTCTCTTTCAGTGATGACCTTGCCATCGGCCGCCAGTCGCTGAGGCGCGTTCACCTTCATCGAGCGGAACTTGTAGAGGCAGTAGACCCGCCCGCCACGGCCCAGCCGCTGGCTCACATAGAGAACGGGGCCGGGAGACGTAACCTTGACCGACACCGCCACCAAGACCAAAAACGGCACAGTGACGACGAACCCCAGGGACGCCAAGAGCCATTCGAACGCATACTTGAAGCGCCACCACCGGCGAGCCACCGTCACTGGCGCAGAAACAGAAAGTTCGCCGGCCATGAAATCCTCACTTTTCGGCATAACGACGCAGCAAGTCGCAGATTCTGCGGACCTCCTGCTCCGGCAAGCCGGGGTAGGTTGGCAATCCCAGCACCGTTCTGGCGGCACGGTCCGCATTTGGGGTGTGCCGCACGTTGTAACTGACGCCGCATGAGTATCGAAACGTCCAGTTTAGGTCCACGCCCTGGTTCAAGAGGAAGCGGTAACAGGCTTCCTTGTTCTCAACGAATATCGGAAATTGCATCCACGCGGGCTCCGCGCCATCCGGTACGCCAAGCATCGCAATGCCGTTAACGTCGCGAAGTTCGTCAGCGTAGATGCGCGCCAAGTCACGTCGGGTCGACAGGTTTGCGTCGAGCGCATCCATCTGACGGCAAGCCAGCCCCGCCACATAATTCGAACAGCCTGTGAAAAGGTCGGCGGGAAACGTCCCGTTCGGAACTACAGTTTCATACAGTTCGTCCTTCTGGAGCAGGCTTCGCGCACTGCGCAGCGCTCCATACACCGAAGGCCGGGTTGCAGCCCACCATGCGCACGCCCCGGTAAAGTCCACAAGATTCCCGACAAAATGTGTCGCTGCGACCTGTAAAGCGCTCACATTCCTGGCAATGGTATCGTCGTTTGTCAACAGTGCGCCGAGTCTTCCCACGCCGACTACTTTGGTCAGATGAAGACTGATCACAGCCGCATCGCCGAATTGCCCCACCGGCCGACCGCGGTAGCGAGCGCCAATCGCCGGCGCTGCATCTTCCACGACAAGCATGCCCCGGCGCCGGCACAACGCCACAATCGGATCGATATCCGAAGGCAGACCGAACTGATGCGTGAGGAGAACGACCCGTGCATCCGCAGGCAATCTCTCCTCCAGTGTGGCAGGCGTCATATTGATGTCGCCCGAGGCGACATCCGCGAACACCGGTTGCCAGCCGGCCCCTTCGACCGCTTCTGGAACCGCAATACAATTGTAGGCGGGGACGACCGCTTTGCCGCCACCGCCAAGCGTTCCCAATAGGGCGCGCAGGGCGCAGCGCGCTGATTGAAACAGGATCACATGGCGGCATCCGCAGATCGCCGTCAAATGGTCCCGCAACCGTTGCTGGCTGCTTGCAGTTGCGCGTGCCGCGGCAAAGACGTCGCCGATGCCAAACGTTGATCGATACTTGCCGATCACAGCCCGTCAGCCCCAGGAACCGCCGACAGCCATGGTTGCAGCAGTTCAACAAATGAGAACTCATTCAGCCGGCTGAGAGAATCGTAGGCGACACGCGTCGCCGTCTGTCGCGTGGGTTGCGAAGCCGCCTGCAGAACGCCTTGCAGAACGGCGGCCAAGTCCTGAAGAATCTCGTCGTGCGAAACCGCAAAACCGGCACCCGTCACGCGGCACGCCATATCCGCATTCGTCCGCCGTGGGCCTGCATACAGAATGGGCAGACCCAACTGCACGTAGGTGGCGTATTTGGAGGGCGAAAGCAGTCCCCTCTTGTCCTCATCCATGAGCACGACCCCGTAATCCGGACGAAAGTCGTTCAGCCGCTCGCGAAGGGCGTTCCAGGGAAGTCTGTCGGCATGCCGAACCTCGGCCCCCAAGCGGTGCGCCATCTCCTTCCAGCGCCCAAGTCCGGCCGCATTGCCGCCGACAATCATCAACTTCACAACGCGCCGCGATTGAAGGCCGGCGAGCAGTGTCTCAACGTCTGCAAGACCGTGCGCACTCCCGAGATTGCCCACATAGGCGAGTCGCAACTCTGATTCGTCGTGGTTCAGGGTGATTGGCTCATAGTGCCCGGTTCCCTGCTTGCTCCACACCGGGTGTACCTTGACTTCGACGGACGGACATCGAACACGTACGATATCCGCCATGGCTTCATCGAGCGTCGCCACCCCGGAGACAGTCGCGAGCAACGACGCGTCCAGCTTCCGCAAGACACGGGAGAACCATCGGAACCCGGGAACCGCTTCGCAGTAGCGTGCCTCGATCTCGGGATGGTAATCCATCAACCAGACATACACTTTGGCCTTGAAGATGCGTCCCAGGAACGCGGCCCACAGCTGAATGAGCGGAGGCGTCGTGTCCACCAAGACCACGTCCGGCCGATAACGCAGATAACACGCCAAGCTCTTTGCGTAGACCGCCGCGTAATTCGCCAGCCGCGACAGCCGAAGCCCGCCGTACCGGTATCGTTTGAGGAACCCGGCCACAAAAAGCACCCGTGAAGATGGATAACGCCTGGCAAGTTCCGCAAAAACGGAGGAGACGACCCCATCGAAGGTGCTCCCGGCGAATTCACTGATAACGACGATAGTCATGACCTGTTGCCCGGCGCCGGGCCCGAGCGTCTCCGGCCGATTTCACGCGCGGGGTTTCCCCCGACAATAGTCCATGGCGGAACTGACTTGACCACAACGGTACCGAGGCCGACCACCGCCCCTTCCTCGATCGCCACGTTCTTGCTGACGATGGCCTTTGCGCCAATCCAAGACAGACGCCGCAAGACGATGGGTCCCGTAATCAGGGGGAACGCGGGATCATGTACGTCGTGACCCGCGGTGCAAAGATACGCGTATTGACTGACGATGGCCCCCTCCTCCAACGTGACCGGGGCCACGTTGTAGCAATCCACGTCATCGGCCAGGATGCTGCCGGCCGCCATGGTAAGATTCCACGGCGCCCAGATGCGGGTCGAATTGTAAACGCGGGCGCCGGGCGCAATCTTGGCGCCAAACACCACCAAAACCCATCGTCGCCAGGCAAAGGACACACGCGGCGAGGGCCGGAACACAAGTCGCCAAACCCACATCCACAACAACCGAAGTGCCCGGTTGCCGATTGACAACGAACTCCGGATATTCCGAGGCTGTTCCATGGTCACGCTCCTAACCGATTCTGCATGAGGGACTGCCACATTTCAACCAGTTGCCGGAACACGGCGTGAACATCGTACAACTCACGGGCGCGAGCGCGTGCGCGGGCTCCCATTGCCCGCGCCGCCATGGGCTGATCCAGCACTCCTGTGAGCGCTGCGGCCAATTGCCCGACGTCGCGAGGGGGGACGATCACCCCGCGGCAGTCGCCACCCTCCCCCTCCAGCATCTCCGGCGCGGCACCGACACGGGTGGCAACGATCGGAACGCCGCAAGCCATGGCCTCCAGGAGCGACAGGGAGAAACCCTCGGAGTGACTCGGCAGGACGAACACATCGGCGGCGCGAATGTAGCATAGAGCCCGCATATGCCCCAGCACGCCATGAAATCGCATGGTGAAAGACGGATTGGCCAATGCGGCGCTCCGCTCCAACTCGGCTCGAAAGTCCACCTCGGCCGGACCGACCACGTCGAGCGTCACCTCGCGCCGCAAAGCGGCGCACGCTGCCACGAGTTCTCGCAGCCCTTTAGCGGCCTCCACGTGTCCCACGTACACGATACGCATGTGGCCGACCGCGCACGGCTTGGCTTCGTTGGGAGACGGTATATCCGCGTCAAGCGCGGCCATGTCGATGGCGTTGGGAATGAGAGCGCTGCGGATTTCGGGCGCCGCGACTCCAACGACAGCAAGCGAGGCGCGGTCCAGAAGTATCGTCCGGTCCGCGGATGCCATGGCCACCCGGGACCAGTTCCATCTCCAACCGCGGCATGCAACGACTTCCGGCAGATGTCCGCGATGGTAATGCAGGATGCTGCGCACTCCCCGGCGCCGCGCTGCGCGAAGGATCACGGTATCCTTGAAGACCGAAAACTCGCCGCTCGTGCAGAGGTGCAGCACGTCTGGACGGAGCCGCTTCAACGCGGCGACGACGCGTCGGATGTCGCGCAGGGCCTGCAAGGCCCCGCCGCAGAGTCGCGTAACCGCGCCCGTGCTGTGGACGGCTCGCCAGCGCACGGCCGTGTCGACGATGTTCAAGTCAACGTCGCTGTACCCGACGGCCTGCCGCCGAATCAACTCCGTCCATGTGGCGATGCCTCCCGGCGGAGGTGGAAGCGGGGAAACGAGCAGAACGTGTACCGGCCGGGCTGGAGTCATCTTTGCCTCATGATGCGCGGTCTCGCAGGTCACGATCAGCCTGAAGGCGTTCCAAGGCAAGCCGTTTCTCAACCGGGTAAAGCATCACCTCATGTCTCAGGATGGTGTCGACGTCCCAGCGAAACTTCAAGACGCGGGCTGGCACACCCGCAACGACGGCATAGGGAGGAACACTGCGGGTAACGATTGCACCCGCGCCGACGATGGCACCGCGCCCAATAGTGACACCGTGCAGGATGATCGCCCGCGAGCCAATCCAGACGTCATCTTCGATGACGACATCGCGGTCATCCTCCGGCCGCTTCTCCGTCACGTCAAACATATACCGCCCCATCACGGAGGTGTTGTGCACGCCCCCGATGACCATGACCTCCGGTCCAAACATCACCTTATTGCCAATGGTGATGCGAGATTTGGCCGCAATGACAACCGGGCGCCACCCAAGCGTAACGTCATCACCGAGTGTGATAGTCGAATAGGTATATACGCCGTGCGGATCGAACCGGACGCGACACCCGTGCTTGGCAAACAGCGGCAGGTATAGATACATGTGCAATCGATCAACAACCTTGCCGGCGTTGATAAGCAAACGGGCCAACATTCTTTGCATGACTACGCCTCCCCGTTCCAACCTGCGGCGCCGACGAAGCCCCTTGCGAACGCCAGCCCAGTGTGCGCTCTTCTCATCACGTCTTGCTCACGGTTCATCTATTTAACCTGTGCGAGAACTTCCCTATACACGGCAACCGTCCGTTCCGCCACGACCGATGCCCGATACTCCCGGTTGGCGATTTCCTTCGCTTTCATTCCCATTGACGGGAGATCATCCTGACCGATCATACGGAACAACGTATCCGCGATCGCGGCGGGATCGCCGGGGTCGATCAAGCGTCCCGTGTGCCCGTCCTTGACCATCCACGGGATGCCACAAATGTTGGAGCCCAGCACCGGAACACCAGCCGCCATGGCCTCGGCGATTGAAAGGGGAGCATTCTCCTGAAAGGAACACAGCGCAAAGCACTGTGCCGCCGCCAATTCTTCCCGCACTTGCTTGATGCTAAGCAGGCCCAGGAACCTGACGTTATCGGCGATGCCCAGATCCTCCGCCAGGCGTCGGCACTTCATTCCATAGACCCCGTCTTGCTGTGACCCGGCCAGTCTCAACTGGGCGTACGGCACACGTGAGACCAATCGGGCAAACGCCGTGATCAACGAATGGACGTTCTTCAATGGTGTCATGTGGCTGGCCGAGAACACGCGGCCGGCCTGAGGGGAACGGTCTGTTTTAAAGAACCCGTCGGCGACCGGGTTGGCGATATCCCACGTCCTCTGCGGCCCCTCATCACACACGATTTGCCGCGTATAGGGACTGATCGCGATGATGTTGCGAATGTGACGTCTGGCACGCCTTTGGGTAAAAGCATGGTACTGTGCGCGAAGCCAGGCCGTGTGCTTTGCCCCTGTATACAATACGTCCCTCTCGACGATACCGTGCACGGTCAGGATCGTTCTTTCCGGACACTGCGCCGCGGCGATGGTCGTATGCCCCTGCACGTGAACCAAGTCCGGCGCAAGCCGGTCCACTGCCTGCCTGACCTGCCTTTGGACAGTCCAAAGAAGGTGCAGCAACCGCGGCTGAAAGCGTGGCTTGCTCAAGTGATGAACCCGCATATCATCCACCGAGCCCGTTCCTGACATAGTGAGGGGGGCAAAGGGTCGGATGATGTCGAGTTCGACGGCGCCCGTATCACGAAGTGCCGAGCAAAGATAAATCGAGGCAGCCTGCGTTCCCCCGTTGACCGTTCCAAGCGACAACGGAAACGTCGGTGCGATCATCGCGACGCGAATCGGCTTGGGCATCAATGAACCCGCCGGCATGATTTATGAACAAGCCCCAGAATCGTCCTCGCCACAAGATGCCAGTCGTGACAGGTATCGACGTATTCCAGGCCGTTGGCGCCCAACCTCTCCTGCGCGGAAGGGTCGTTCAGCAAGTGTTGAGCCATTACGGCAAACTCCTCTTTCGTCCGATAGCAAACATAGTGTTTCCCCTCCTGTCCGCTGAGTGCCTCGACGTTGATGGGATCGCTGATCACGGGCATGCCGCATGCCAACGCCTGAATCACGTTATTTCGAATGCCGGATCCGTACCGGACGGGCGAGACAAACAGGCGTGCCCGTTGAACGGCAGCGGCCATGTCCGGTACATCCCAGGAGCAGGTGATCCCAGACATTTGCTGCAGCCTCCTCTGGATCGATGGCGCGCACCTTCTTCCGCATAAGAGGCTGCGCCAAGCGTGAGACTGAAGCGCGGGTTGTCGCATCAAGTCGATGAAGCAACAGAGACCGTCCGCATTGGGGCCATATTCAAAATTGCCGCCCACGACCAGATCAAACTCCTTGGGGACTGCAGGCATGGGGTGAAAGACCCGCTTATCGACGCCATTAGGGACAATGTGGCAGGATTCATTGCCCTTGCGTCCGACCACGTACTCCTTGTCGTGCGCGGATACGAATATCGAGGCGGCCGCAAGCTTGACGATCCTCTTTTCGTACCAAATCCACTTCAGAGCAAGGAACCGGATGATCCACCGTACTGGGACGGCGTGAAATCGAGCCAAGGCGAACAGGTTTCGTGCGGTAGCATCCAGCGGCAGGTACATCGCCGGAAGCGTTGGCCGAAAAACTTCAACAAAGGAGGCCAGCATGGAGCCGCAGACGAGTACCCCCTGATACTGGCGCTTCGCGGCAAGCTCCAATACCCACGCGACGAAATGCTCATCGACGGCCAGTGTCTTGGGAGACAGGGAGACGTATCCCCGGTAGCGAAACCGGCGCAGCCCCTCTGATCCGTATACGTGGCTCTCCACGCCCGATCCGAAGTACTGCCGCATGAGCGCCGGGGCGCCGGGGGTTCCCCTGTGTGCGGCCACCGTGATCTCCGCCTCTTGGGCCAAGTCACCCAGAATGTTGTGCAAGTACGTTGTCGTCCCGTCAAGCGGCGGGACCGGCAGCGTCGGGCTTAGAATGAGAAGCCTCATACTGTCTTACGGTAGTTGTCCAACAGAATCTGCGTTCGAACCGCCGGCAAATAGCGAGCCCTGGCAGTTTGCGCGGCGCACGCCGCCAGCCGAGCCGCCACTTCCGGGAACTCCAATATCCGCCGCATGGCGCTGATAAGCGTTTCTATGTCGTTCGGAGAAAAGAGGAAGCCGTCCTGACCATCTGTAATAATCTCCGCAGGCCCCCCGCGGTTCGTGGCAATCACCGGTCGCCCCAATGCCATGGTCTCAATAACAACCATGCCGAAGGACTCATATTCAGACGGGACTACGATTACATCAGCGGCCATCATCAAGTTCTGCACCTTTGTCTGAAACGGAAGGAAGTAGATATCGGAGCGGCAGGGTGAACGCTCCGCATGTTCGCGCACTTTTCGATAATACGCATGCGCTGCATCCTCACTGCCCGCCATGACATCCCCGGCAAAGACAAGCGCCGTATTGGTGAATGCCCCGCGAAGTCTGCCTGTTTCGAAGGCCATCAGCAGGCGCTCCTGCCCCTTGATCTCCTGGTACCGCGCCACTTGCAGAATGAGTTGACCGTTCTCCGGCAAGCCCAATCGCCTACGGGTATGCGAGGGGGGGGCAGTCTCGGTCTCGCAAAATCCGGGGCTCAAACTTAGGTCAAGGTGCTGCACCTTGGCGGCTCCGAAGACATCTGCCGCCTCGTCGATAAGATGTTTCGAGACGACAAAGACTTTCCGGACTACCTTGCTGACGAGCAGGCTGACAAGCCGTCTATCCCTTCTCCAAAAGCCGTGGTAGGTGACGTAAAGAGAGGCACAGCGGCTGAATCCCGCGAGCAGGGAACAGTAACATGCCGACGCCGATTCAACGTGTAGAATAGTGACGCGGTGTCGCTTGACTACCCACGACACCTTCAGGCCATTGCCCAGGAATGCCAGCAATCCCCGCAGCGTTGTATAGCCAAACGGCAACAGGGTGACGATCCGCGTGTCGATACCAACAGTTCTGGCGTGTTTCGCAAGGTCCCCCTCCGGACAGAACAGAACGGTCACAATCTCAGGATGCTGCCGCAGTGCGATCAACTGATTGAGCAGACTGGTTTCGCCCCCCCCCATGCCTGGGATATCAGTAAAATAGGCTACCTTAATGCGTCGCATGGCTCACCGCCCGATCTGTAGTCAGGGTACCCCACAGGGTCGCGGCGCAATACAGCGTTCATGCTCTCGTTGACGCGGGTCGCCGCCAGGTAGTGGTTCTCCAAAAACCCGAAGATTATGAACAGCACAAGGGGGCAAGGGCAAAGGAAAGGTGAGACTTCCGGCACTCCTGCCTCCGTCACCAGGTAGATGCCGGTAAGCAGCGCCTCGGATAGAAATGCAACAATCGATGCGCCACAACACATGGCCAAAAGCGAATACCCCGGAGACCGCAGTCTGCTATATGCGAGAAGCACAAAATGCAAATACAGGCCGATATATGCGAGTGTTCCAATCAGGCCGACCTCCGGAATGAGCGTGAGGAATAGATTATGGGCAAACCATACCGGATCCTCTTTGGATGCGGGATCGTCAGGAAAGTACCCATAGATCTCCCGATAGTCTCCCAGCCCCAGTCCAAGCACTGGAAAAGTGACGGCGCTCCTCAGGGATAGTGCGAAGTTCTCAGACCGGGCGTCCACAGCCCTGTCGGCGAACAGCGCTCCGTCTTTTGTCGATCTGGCAGCCACGAGATTCGAGGCGAAATCCCGCAAATGCGGCACGGAAACGAACATCACGATCAATACGACGAGGAGCACTCTGGTAAACGGCGGCACCTTCTTCTTACCAGTGACCGCCAGGACACAAAGGGCTATCGCGACAAGCGCGGCAACCCAGGTACCGCGCTTGAGAGTCAGTGCCGCACCAATGACCAGGATTACAAATCCAACGCCCCCCAGCACCTTGTATGCAATCTTGGGTGACGCAAGGAAATAGACACAGAACGGAATGGCCATGACCAAGATGGTGCCGTCAACACTCGGAACACCGAAAAGAATGGCGGGATTGTCGAAGCCATAAGCGTGGCTGAGGGTTTCGGTCGAGAGGTCCGTGATCTGACGGTATTGGTATGACCAAATGATCGAAGCGGTCGTTATCAACCCAATGCCGACAATGCCGCAGCACACCCATAGTTGCTCCCTGGCGTCCAGTCGAGTACTCGCAACCACCCTATAGGCCAAAATCGGCAAAATGCCGCCTGTCGCGATTATCTTGAAACCGATGCCGGGGTGAACTGCGAAGCTGCAGGAAAGCACCGCGAAGAACAGAAACAACGTCAGACACACCGCCACTGTCTTATCAAATGGTCTTCCGGGCCGGATGAGAAAACGTACGGCCATGATGCCCACGGCCACCATCTCAAGCGTGGGGAAGATGGGATGTCCCGAACTATTTGTCTCCCAAACCGTGTATCGGGAAATCAGAGTCAGAGACAGTATAAAGAGGCAGATCGCGCGCCCCCTGGGAAGAACCAACAACAGGGCGAAGCATGCAAGAACACCGAGTAGGACAATGGAGTTCATTTATGAATATGCAGAGATGACGTCGACTAACTTTCGGACCGGTGCCCCGAACTCGCCCTGTATTGACGCCATTCTCCCCATCAAAACCGCACGGACTCCGTCCCTATCCCGCAGCAGGCTGCCAAGCTTCTCCTCGAGAACCGGCGCCGAAAAGTCCTGGACGCGCACGACCCATTGCTGACCGGAAAAAAGCAGTTGGTTGATGCCCGAGGCCTTGACGCTGTACGCAATGGACACACAGGGCACCCCCGATGAAAACGCCGCGATCGTAGCATGGGTGCGACTTCCCACAAAGGCGTGGGCTTTGGAGATGAGCCATTTCAGCTCAGAGCACGAAAACGTGCCCGGTACAACTGCGACGCGGTGTTGCTGCCGCGGGTCAAGCTGAGCTCGTACCGACGTCAGGAATACGTGATCGTCAACGGAACCTAATCCTCTCAGACTGGTGACATGCGGAATGAGAAGTATCGGATATTCATGAGATCGGAGTAGCCCGGCCAACACATGGGCAACTTCCCGCGACCACTTGGCGATATTGCCGCCACTCCGGTATGACGCCAGTAAGGGGCTGAGGTTGACGCCCAAGAAGGGCGCCTCAACCATCTCTTGGAGCTCAGGCGACAGGTCAGGCCGCATGCCCTCCAGCAGGAATGCCGGGTCCGGAGCAAGCATCACATTGTCTTTTACTCCAAGACTTAGAAGGTAGTCGCGCGACTCCGGTTCGCGCACCACGACCAAATCCACTGTTGCAAGATGTCGGGCCATTCGTTCTTCAAAAGCTGGATTCTGCGAGAACGGGCCGATGGACGCGCCCCAGATGACCACTGGGATTCCCTTCTGCTTGGCCCTTGAATCCATGGCTATAAGACGCTCCACGATCGTGTCGCCGAAATCCAGGGAGTAATTGTCACCCCCTACCGAGAGCAAGGCGGCGCATCCGTCAAGTCGTGGCGCAAGGCGCCGTGCGCTGTCCGCGAAGTCCTCCCGAAGACCCACGGCATGTCTCATCCGCCACTTCCACCAACCGGAACTCCATCGGGAATAGTCGACGCCCAGGTCGAACGGCTCAACATTGGGCGGTAGGGATTCGGGGGAATCCTTGCCAAAGGTTGCCGCAAGAAAACTGCAGCCGGGGAATTGTCCGTCAAGAATCTTGCAGGTCGTGAACAGGAGCGCCTGACAACCCCGGTTGAGCACCGGACCGTTCCCGCTCATGACGAAGCGTCGCGGAGACACCGACGAAGGCATTGGGCTACCCTTTCCGTGCACAGGCTTGACGCTTCCCGATCGAGGTGACCTTCCCGACGAGCCAGATTGGCAGACGCTTCGCTCTATAAGCCCAAAGCGGTAGCGACAGATAGCGGAGGTAGATGTAAAGCTTCCGCTCAACAGCACGTGTTATGGCGCTGCGTGATGCGCCCTCGTCACAGGAACCGCCGCATGGTTCCGCCAAACTCAACTGCCGGAGACTCTCACGCAGCCTGAGTCGTCCCGCATGCCACACCGGCGGACGTCGCGGCGGCACCCGTTTAGCCGGTATCGGCTCCGCCCTTCGTTTCGCCAGCCACAAGCGCCAGGACAGATCTCGGCGTTTCCATTCCGATACCGCGGACTGGCTCTCTTCCACTCGCTCGACCGGGATTGATGCCAGGAATACGGACCCCTCGCGGATGCCTTCGCGGACAAGTCCTGCGGCGAGATCGCTGCGGCAGACAACCAGATTCGTCCCACCCGACTCCGCAGCGAACTCCGGCAGCCAAGCATCCATAAAACTCACATCTGCCAATTCAGCAAACGTATCGTCGCAAAACGAACAGGCACGAGGCGAGAACATCCCGCTCGTCCAAGCCTGCGCGTACGTGCCAGACCAAGGCAACGCTTTGCTGTTCCCGTGTTTGTCCGCTGCCCGCAGTTCAAAGACGTTGGCCGGGTGGCCGACGCGTTTGCCGCGGAAGTCAACCGACCGCACATCCTCCGGGGCAAAGCCGAGCTGGCGCAGAAGATACTTGGCGAACCCATCGCTCTTGGTCTGGCCGCAAACCAGTCCGACCGCGACGACGATCCGCTCTTTTAGCGCTGGCATGCGAGTGGAAGCCAAACGGAGCGCCTTTATAAAACACGGTAGTCCGACAACCGCATAACGCCCCCTGGTCCCGAGAACGTGGCGGATGACGCTGGAGAGATGGACAGGATAATACGCGGATTTCGATGCGTCTCTGATCTCCTCGGACGTCGCCATGACGGCATACTCGAAGAGGCATTCGGAGTCGGCCTTGGGACGAACACAGATAACGTGCTCGACGAGCCGCTTTTCCAGTAATACCGAGAGGAACCAGCCGGTCATCCCCCCTGAGGTACCGCGTTCCCGAAAACCGCCGCCGGCGTGGCCGACATAACAGTCAGAATAATAGCCGACATTGTCACTGCGGCCTAGACGAGGATTGAAAAGCGCTCCGGCCAGCGTGTCTTCATTTTCCGGCCGGTCGAGAAAAGGACACACATCCAGACAACGCCCACACTTGTACGAGCAATTCCCAGCGTCTGTCGGTCTGAGCAGGCCCCGAGCATCCCAACTCATCTGCAGCGTCGCAGCAGGACAGACACCCGCACACACGCCGCACCCGACGCACAAATCCATGGCGACGGCCCGCGTACAGACATTGTCCGCTTCGCACGCTTGAGAGATCGTGTTTATCTTCAACGCTCCCTGAACTCCTGGGGAATCGTACGCGAGGCAAACTTTTCCTTCAGGTACATTCGCCCCTCCGCCTTGAGCTTCTCGTAGCGTGCCTTGTCACGGGTCTTCACCACGCGCGCCGGGTTTCCTGCCACAATACTCAGCGGAGGGACGTCGCTGGCAACGACTGCGCCCATTGCCACGACTGAACCTTCGCCAATGTACACACCTGGGCATATCATCGCGTGATCCCCGATCCAGACATTCTGTCCAATGTGAACCTTACGCAGCACGGTGCCAGCGTCATACGGAACAGACGCCAAGCCTTCTCCGTCGTACCGGTGATTGCTGCTGTGGATTGTCACGCGGGACGCAATAATTGTTCCGCTCTCAATCACAATGCCGCCGCGCCCGGCCATGAAAGCATCCGATCCAATATATACGTAGTCGCCGATTGAAATATTCTCCGGACTCCCGTAAAACCCATCCCCGATCTGCGAACCAATCCCGACACATTTCAGGCCATTTTGTCGTTTCTTCCCGCTCAACTGCCGAATGACCCTCATGAGAGAATTCAGGATGCGTATCATATGCTAACAGCGCCTCAGATTTCGCCCGGGTACCCAACTGGGCACAACCTGCTTGGCCAGAAGACGGCAATCACTTGAGATCAAAAAGGGCAACATGACACCCACACCGAACGCCAATGCTGTATCCAATGCCATGAGCCAGAGAGACCCCCCCGGCACAAGCCACTGCCGCACACGCACGGTAAGCAGCACTCCGCAGAAGCTCACGAAGCCGATCAGGGACGCGTAAACGACGCTCGTCACCAGAAGGCCGCAGTGACGCCGCGCATCGATTAGAAGGAGGATATTTCGAAAAAGCATGGCGATCCCTGCGGCTACCAGCAACCCCGACAACCCCCATCCCAGCCCCCGGGTCAACACATAGGATAAGACAATCAGGCACGGCACAAGCAGTATGGAAGCGATAGCGTTGGTGCGCAACCGTTTCGAAATCAACAGCGGTGTGTTGATCAACGACATGGGTTGCACCACCAGTGAAACAACAATGCCTACCCGAAGCAAGGCGCCCAAGCCCGCTGCGTGCCCTTTCAGCCAGCAAGCGAATAACGCATCGGCATCGGCAAAGAGCATGGCCCCCGGCATCGTCAGTCCACAAAGCGTCCACACATAGTAACGGCGGAATACAGCGTTGGACGCGGCGTGATCATTGCGGGAAATGCACGTGATCAGTTTACGGGAAAGAATGTAGCCGACGTGCCCGGCAACAAGCACAAAGAGCCCGACCACCTGGAGCACGATTCCATAGCGTCCGGCATCTTCAGGACTTAAGAGTCGGTTGGCCAGGACCAGCTGCAGCGTCTGGAACAAATAGACTCCTATCGCGGCAATCAGGAGCCATTTCCCGAAATGAGCCAACGTGAATATGGCCGGACGCGTAGTGTAGCGGATCGGATGAAGGGTTACCTGGGGCAAGTACTTACGGCAGGTTCCAACCGATATGATCAACGCTAGGGCGGATGCAGCCAGCGCGGACCATCCAAGAGCGCGAAGGCTGGGTCCAAATAGGCCAAACGACACGGCAACAAAGACCAACCGGCCAAGCGTCGTCAGTGCAACGACGCTCTTCTCGATATAGATACGATTGCAGGAGTACGCGCCCACGAAGAACAACGAAGCAAGAATATCCAGGGAAGTTGCGAGAATAGTAAGAAGAAACAGCCAGCGCACGTCGGCAGCCAGGGCAGGCTTGAGAACCACAATGCGCTGAAGTTGCAGGCTGGCCAGCATACCCGCAACGACCACAATAACCCAAAAAACCAGCATCAGCACCAAACCCGTATTGAAGTAGATGCGCGCTTGAGGCAAGTCGTCACGATCCAGAGCGTAAACGGTTTCACGGCGCACGCTTGACGTGAGCGCGACGGTTATCAGGCCCACGTAGAGGGTCAGGGAATTGCAGAGAGGCCAGTAGGAATAGGCTTCCATGCCCATGCGCGAGATGATCAAAGGGGTCAGAATCAACCCAACGCCAACCGAAGCGATCGGCTGCAAGAGACCCGAAACAACATTCGCAAACCCGCGCAAAACTGTCATTGAAATCCTTGGCTGATGACTTGTGACAGCAACTCTTGGTTGACAGTCTGTCGCTGCCGGAAAATAGCGAGGCCCTTCTCCAAATGCGATCGCAAATCACCCGCGTTACTCACCATCTTGCCGAAGAGGGAAACGAGCACGTCCCGCGTCAAGGGACAGGCCTGGTCCTGCCACATGTAATACCTGATCGAGTAGTCACGAACACCCAACTCATCAACCAGATTGGTCACTTTGTCAGAGTATTCGATGCTGACGAAGGGAGTCAGGGTCATTGCCGCCAGGACGACGGAGTGGAATCGCATGGCCAGCGCATAGTCGAGACTGGCAAAGAAGCTCAGTATCTCTTCCATCGGGTGTCCTGAAAGCCGGACTATCTCAAGAGGTGTCTCCATCCGTGAGGCGATTTGCTCCGCTTCCTGCTCGTCAAATGGCGACTGGAATGAGACAAAGACCACTCGATACCTGCCCGACGCCTGCAAGTTGTCAGCGAGGCCGGCAATGGCCGCGCGATAGATGTGGGCGGCCTGCCTGGCGTTGTCGTCCGACAAATGCCGCGCGGGAAAAAAGCAGGGAAGACAAAACCCTACCGTCGGGCGGCATGCATCCTTCGAGAACCACGGCAACGGCAAGACCGCCCCGCCAGTCGGAAACGAGAAGACCAAGTCCGCGCTGAGGACGGTCCTCCGGTCTGGGGCTATCTCGCCTATCTGCCTCCACTCGTCTTTGTCGCGAATGGAACATGCGTCCACCAGTGCCAAAATGCGTCGGACCAACACATGCGAGATCCCTCGCCGCAGATTGCCAACCCCCACACTGAGAAAGACAAGCCGGCACCGGAAGAATTTCGCCAGCAGGCTTCGGAACAACCACGTATACAGCACACTCAAATGCGTGCCCGCAAAAACGGTCCCGCCGGCCAAAACCACGAGATCGCTGCGCCGTAGGGTCCCCAGCACTTCCAACAACTGCCCGTGCAGAAGCATCCGCAGTCCCTGACGCAGACTTCCCGGAATCTCGGCCACACATTTGACGCCATGGAATCGGGCGACAGCAGATTCTCCACTTGTGAATACAGCGATATCGCTTACGCCGCGCTGTTGGAGCATGCGGATGACTTGGTCCAGCATGGCCTCATCGCCGACGTTGCCATACCCTATGTAGCCCGCAATGGCCACGCGAGGGTGCTTCGGTAAGTGTGTTTCGTCCGCCCCCATTGCCTGAGGAGTAAGCTTGCTAATGGAGTTATGTTCGCCCGCCAGGAACCCACCACCGGCTCTATCGGCGGTGCCATGCCGTGGAATGCACTCGCGCAGCCGGCCCGAACTAGGGCGTCGTGGCCCCACCGCCGATTATCAGAAGCGTGCCGTCGGCAGCCGCGCGGTCTTTGCTCAAAACGGCCGTTGCGAAGCGGGCAAAATGGCTGCGAACGTCTTGCGTGTAGCCGGTAAGGATTTGCGCGGCAACGTTACCATAGTCGCCGCAGTCGTACAGCGCCTTGGCCAGCACCAGTTCGTCCCGGCCCGTCCAGTCGCGTCCTCTCTGGATGGCATCCTCCACCGAACAGACAGGTCCAACATTCACCCCAGACGTCTGGAGATACTTCGCCAGAAACGGTGCGGCAGAGCTCGGACGCAGCCCGCTCAACGCCCAGGCGACCGCCCACAGATGCGAGGATCGCCGGTCGCCCTGGCTAATCAGCAGCGACAGTTTGTCCAAAATCGCCGGCACAGCGCGCGGGTCACCCGTGCGTCCCAATGCAATGATGTAACTATCCAGCCACGTGTTCAGCGGACAGTATTGACCAATGTTCTGACTGTCCCATTGTGTCGCTCCCCGTACTGCCGCAACCAGCGTTTCGATCCCCGTCGAATCTCCCAACATACCCAGCACGTGCGCGCAGCGCAACTGCCCCGCCGCGGAAATATCCGCCCGCCGCCAAGCCGCCTGCAGCTGCGGCACCGCCTGCGTCGCGCAGGCCATGAGCACGCCCAACCCGTCATAATTTGTCGTAACCAGCGTCTCGACCGCGACCTGCACCGCTGCGGTGCTCAAGGGATACGAGTCGCCCTGCGTCAGCACATCCGACGTCAGGCATCGCTCGCCCACCAAAACCTGCTGCACTTGACGAATGTCAATGTCCCGGGTCCGCTGGTTCGACCGGGCGACCAACGCCGCCGCCACGCCCGCCGCGTAGCCTAGGTTCTCCACATCCGCCTGCATCCGGATGGACGCAATCGCATCAGGGTGCGCGCTGACCCCCAAGCCCACGACCAGCAAACCATCCAATCCTTTCGGGAGCAAACACCGATACGGCGTATAGGCTCTGTCGCTGCACCAGTTCCGAATGAAGTAGTATGGGTGCACCGTGTAGCCGTGCTTGTCGAGTGGCCCGCCACTACTGATCGCCACGGTATCCGAAAACGTCCGCTGGTTGACAATGTCCAATGGCGAAAGCGTGTAGTCTCCCACAATCCGCCGCCGTTCCCGTGTATCGACCAACTGCCCGAAATCATAGGCGTCACGGTTGTGCGCCCTCGCAGCGGCTACCGAGGACCACACGTCCACCAGGTCGGCATCATCGATCACGCTCACGTCCGTGTTGACCAGACTGGCACCCAGTTCCCGCACCGGCAGACCAGCCGTCTGCACGCTAAGGTAGCTGTTGTCCGTATAAACGCACCCAGCGCCTGCCGCCGCCGCTATGTCGGCATTGCCTGTCGCGTCAACAACCACTTTCGCCATCACCGCCCCACGCCCCTGCCCCGTGGCGACTATCACACCC
>Ga0118677_10006029_pt1 | contig 20811 bp, 17 predicted proteins | sample AliMusrvi5mmetaG_FD_86154 | JGI IMG/M metagenome (GOLD analysis project Ga0118677, IMG submission 86154)
ATCGAACATTAGAAACTGACAATCCGGAGATAAATAAATAACGACTAATCGATTCTAATATAATACTTTATGATGATGTTTCAAAACGTTATGGTGTGTTTTAAGTCCGACAGGCTGCTAGAGAAACACGAATGTGCGTGCCTGTGCGCGCCACAGAATTCGGTTTCCCGCACATTTGACAAAGGAAAGTGATTCCGTTGAATTCTGGAACTTGAGTCCAATTGTGGAAACCGCACCAAGATCACTTGAGTGGCCAGGTGTAGCTCGGGTAATTGAACAATTGCTCTTCCGTGATATCCCATTCGATAGGCTTTGGCATAGCCGTGCGAGTCTAACGTCACGCATCACCCGCCGAAGGAGCTTAGCATCTGAAGGTTGGGTGGATGCGCCTTGTTCGGCTTTTGAGTGTGTCTTTACATATGTCCAGACTGTCTAAGAATGTCACAATTCCTTTTTGCGGGTTCAAAACCATTATCTGCTGACTTCTTCATCCAACGCAAACCCTCTCTCTCTGATTGTGTGACCCCGTCACCACGCATACATATGAGGGCATAGTTGAATTGAGCTTCCGCGTGATCCATGTCTGCGGCCTGTCGAATAAAGTCCGCAGCCATAACCCATTTTCCTTCTCCTCGCAAATTGATGCCTTCCTGGAACAATTCCTGTGCCATCGGTGATGAGGTAGTCTGATGCTCAAGAACCTTCTCGATAACAAAAGAACCAGTTGTGCCCTTAGTTTCGTCCACCAACCACACACCGTCATATGCATCAGGATGATACGACGCCGGCGATCTGCAGAGAAAACTGCGATCACGTTCAGATGCTGTATTTAATGGGGCCACCAATGAATACCCCGCAGCGACAACAGTCATTCCAGTCAAATTTCGTCTTGTTCCGCATAAGGAGCACTCTACGCCACTTTCATTCCACTCATGGCGGTGGCGGTGTGTCGCCTCTGGCATAGGTTTAGTCGGTGTTGATGTCGGAGGTTGCTTGGGCGTAGCGGGAGCGTGCGCAGTTTGCGGTGGCTGATTCTTAGCCGTAGCAGAGTCAGCCGTTTTCGCCAGAATGGGGGCTGGTTCTTTACTTGGCGAACCACCGAATAGTTTTTTCCAGAAGCTCATGGGTCTCCTTTCGTGTTGTTTAGTTGCCGAACAACAAATAGACGGATCCGCCTAAACCGCGGATTTTAGAGTTTCAACCCATATAAAACTCCGATTATCAACTAATCAAAAAACGGTTAACCGCATGTATAATAATCGGTTAAACAGTTTATTGAATTATATTTCTGGTTCATATATGGATCAGTAAAAAAAATGGCTTATAGGATAACAATACGAAAACTGACTCCAAGTTTCCCTATACTTGAGTTCATAAGTATTAAGTAACCTATAATTTATTATACAAATAAAATTATAAAAAACACACTTTTATCAGCAATATTTTCACGAACAGGTAATCACGCAGTCAGCCCGCACTCAGCTACAGAGCCTGCACCCCGCTCATAAAGCCCGCCCCTCCGCCTCGCTCCATGCATTGCCGCCAAGCCATTGCTGCAGCACAATCCCGCTGTCTTTGCTGGCTGCTTGCACAGGCGGGAGAGCTGGGCATTAGCGGCGGTCGATGCATTGGCAGGATGGCGGCAAATCGGCGGCATGACAGCGGCACTTAAAAGCATTCATGGCGAGTACGCATTTTTAGGTCTGCGAGCCTGCAGAGCTTGCTTGGCTTGCTGGCTTGAAACGTGCATGTGGCGGGCAGGCTGCTTGCATTGGCGGCGTGAGAACGGACATTGGCAGTGCTGTCGGGCGGAAGAGGATTGGTGTGACAACTGACCTTTTACAATTCAAAGCACCCGATTTTGCTGCACGGTGACTGAGAGTCTTCTATTGCATGGATAGTATCGTAACCGTTAGTTTGAGCTTCGAACGAACGTCCGCAAAACTTGATCTGCCTCGGTGGCACAGCATTTGCAAAAAGAGAAGGCCAAATGATCGCCAGTCGTAAGGCAGATCAACCATTGCTTGCCTCATACCGACGTTTGCCTCTTTATCGGACGTATAGCTGCTCTTATCTCGTTTTCAAGTGAGGGGCATCCCAACCAGGCGCATTTAAGGTCTCCGCGCTTGGGCTTGGGTGTGAGTCCGATGCTGAAGGGCTTGCTTTTTGTGGCTTGCTGACTTGCTTTGGTGGCGTGCAGATAGCGCATTGGCGTGAGTGATTTGCAGCTTGCTTGCGAGCAATTGTTGCTGGACGCATGGTTGCTTTTTTTCTCGTTTTCAGGTGGTGGGCTCCGAACCAGGTGCATTTAAGGTCTCCGCGCTTGCGCTTGGACTTGACCGAAAGTCCGCTGCCGGAGGGTTTGCTTTGGCAAGCGGTTGGCTGATTGGCGGCATTGCGGACTTTTGCGGCGTGCAGACAGCGCATTGGCGTGAGTGATTTGCAGCTTGCTTGAAGTGCAGCAGGCAATTCGGTATATTGACAGTAAATATTCAAGCTAAGCTGAACGCGATTTCCCAAATGTTCATTCATAATCGTATCCCTCTGTAAACAAAGACTTGTTAACTATAAACGGAGTCAGAATGAGCTGGTTTACTAAAATATTTGGCCATAAACAAGATCTTCAAAATCAAGATTCAGCCGAACAACTCAACCACCCACATCAAGCGTCACCTGAGCAGCCTGTTTTGGGTGAAACGGTGTCGACTCTGAATATCAGCAAAGAGTCTCTCATCGATAACTATGTTTTGATACGCGGCGGAGAGTTTACGATGGGAAGTCCGGAGGGTGAAGTTAATCGCCAAACCAATGAGACGCAGCATCAGGTAAAATTGAGTGACTTTTATATGAGCAAATATACGGTAACTGTTGCCGAGTTCAGGAGATTCCTGGAAGCATCGGGGTACCAAGCATTTTCTGAAATATTCGGCTGGAGCTTTATTATCTCCAATGGTGAGTCAAAAAAAGGGGATGGAGTAAACTGGCGTCATGGCGTTTCGGGTAGTGTGCGACCTCAGAGTGAAGAGAATCATCCGGTATTGTATGTGAGCTGGTATGACGCTGTCGCCTATTGCAAATGGCTCTCAACAAAAACGGGGAAACAATTTCGTTTACCAACCGAAGCAGAGTGGGAGTATGCTTGTCGAGCAGGAAGCAAAACAGCCTTCAATTTCGGAGAAAACCTTACAACGAATCAGGCAAACTATAACGGTTATCACTATAAACGCAATCCGGAAGGGGGATTCCGTCAGAACACCGTTGAGGTAAACAGTTTTGCCCCAAATGCATGGGGTTTGTACAACATGCATGGCAATGTTTATGAATGGTGCAGTGACTGGTACAGTGGCACTTACTATGATGATTGTAAAGCAAAAGGCACCGTTTATAATCCCGCTGGTCCAGCAAGCGGTTCGAACCGTGTGTTTCGTGGCGGGAGCTGGCGCAACCACGTCGCGTACTGTCGGTCTGCTGATCGTGGTGGCAGCATCCCCTCCAGCCATAACTTCGAACTTGGCTTCCGCCTGGTGTTCGTACCGTAGTCAATTGGCAGCTCATTCCGGCTTTGCTTTTGAGCGAGAGAGCAGTACCAACATTTTGGTGAGCGGCGTTGAGGGACGAAACGACTCACTCCGCCCTGATGGCTCCATTTGCGCAGCATTGCTGCACCGCCAGCCGCCAGAGAACTCGCAGCAGTCCGCACCAGACGCGCCACGTACGGCATAAGACCGCTGCTTACAACCCGTATTTCCATAAGTTCCTTAATGGTTAGAGCATCGGGAAATATACGTCATATTCAGCAATATTACATCCTCTGCATCAATCAGCATTGTTGCTGACAGCCTGATGCAGCTCATCTTCATCGGCTATTGTGTCCTGCACAAGATCGTCAATAAACCGATGACCGCCTGCCATCTGGGTTGCCACATACTCGACAAATTTCTGGTATTGATTCCAGGCCTCCCTTCTTGCTGCATCTTTTTCATTTTCACCGATACTCGGGGTATGGGCAAACCAGAGCTGTACAAAAACAGCAAACGCTTCGGCCATCGCATTGATATCACGTTCCAGACGGGTGGCATGACGGCCAAGCCGGTCAAGCCTTCGCAACAGCAACTTCATATCGGTGGAATCATCGAAATACTCTTTCAGAGCTGATCCAATGACGCTGCTTTCCGTTGCATTGATTCTCTTGCAGTATGCCTTGAACTGGGCATAGAGTTCCGGAGAGAGGTAGGGGTGAATGTTCTTGCGCTTCATAATGGTAAATGTCCTCCTTGTGGTGTTCTGCTTAAATCGATAATGGGTGCTCGCCCAGGTTGACTGCCATTCCGGTTGATGACGGCATCTTCTACAGAAAGCGTGTTTTCAGGAATCGACTCTTCATGAGAGAAATCATCCGAATCATCCCGGTGGAGGAAAGCATGATCCTCGGCTGCTCGATCTTCATCAGGTAACTCCGTTTCAGATTCAACGGCATTGTTCCTGCATACCTCCTCTGAGGGAATTTCTACCCGTTGAACCTGACAGACTACCGGGTCGAACCATGAATTGCACTCCCCTTTCTTGAGAAGTTCTGCCTGCTGCTCGTCCGGATCATCCGGAGCTGGAAGCCAAGCCCTCTCCCTGAAGCGTTCGTCCTGATAGTACATGAGTTTTTTAGCCCGGTAGGGTGGCAATCCGCCGATCATCACTAATGCATCATCGCCCGGCAACTGAAGTATTTCACCGGGCGTGAGTAACGGCCTCGGGGTTTCCTGCTCGCTTTCCATGATATGGCCAAGCCAGGGCGAAAGCCGGTTACCGGCAAAGTTCATCTGGAGCCGTTTTTCTGTCGCCTGCCCGAGCAGATCGGAAATCCGTTTGGCCGTCCGTTCATCGAGAGCACCGTAGGTGATCCGTACATGTGAGTTATCGAGAATTGAATTATTGGGGCCGTAAGCCATCTCGATCTGGTTCAGTGACTGGGCAATCATGACGCATTTGATGCCGTATCCGGCCATATAGGCCAGTTCCGATTCAAAAAAGCCAAGCCTTCCAAGACTGGGAAATTCATCGAGCATCATCAGCAACCGGTGCCGGTAATGCTTCTTGCCCTTTCCATACTCGATCTTTTCGGTCAGTCGCCTCCCGAACTGGTTCAGGACAAGCCGCATCAGCGGTTTTGTTCGTTCGATATCACTTGGAGGAACAACAAGGTAGAGGCTTACCGGATGCTCACTGTTCATCAGATCACGAATGGTGAAATCTGATGCTGAGGTGTTCCGGGCAATAAACGGGTCCCGGTACAAACCAAGAAAGCTCATAGCGGTAGAGACCACTCCCGAGAGTTCGTTTTCTGTCTTGTTAAGCATCTCCCTTGCACAGGCAGCCACAACCGGATGAGCGCCCTCTTTCAGATGAGAAAAGGTAAGCATGAATTTCAGGGTATCGTAAACGCTTCTTTCCGGGTCGGAGAGAAAGTTTGCAACACCACTTAGGCTTTTATCCTCTTCGGCATAGAGCACATGCAGGATAACACCGACAAGCAGGGAGTGCCCGGTTTTTTCCCAGTGATCGTGATGTTCTTTCGAGCCATCCGGATCTACCAGAATATCGGCGACATTCTGCACATCCCTGACCTCGTAAGCCCCTTTTCGAATTTCAAGCAACGGATTGAAGCGTACTGAATCCGGTGCGGTCGGCTCGAACCGCCAGCAATGCGAAAAACGCCTCCGCCATCCGGCAGTAGCTGACCACAACTCCTTCTTGATGTCGTAGGCTATAACCGATTCGTTCCATGCCAGCAGTGTCGGGATAACAAGCCCCACCCCCTTACCGCTTCTGGTCGGTGCAAAGCAGAAAATATGCTCGGGGCCGTTATGACGCAGAATCATGCTGCCGGGCTTGTCCATCTTCCAATGTACTTCCCCGGTGCCCTTTGTCACTTCCGTATGAAATTCAGCGTCGTTTGTTTGCCCCAGAATCACACCCTGCTCAACGAATATGCCGGTCTGCTGCAACTCACTGACCGATGCCCATCGAGCCGTTCCATAAGAGCCCGACGGGTTGCGACGTTTCGCCCGCCGAACAGCAAGGAACACCATCAGGGCAAACATGACGAAGAAGTTGACGTAGGTAATCCGGCTGGCATGTTCAAAAACCCAAGGCGCATATGCCTCGAAATGAAATGCCCAGAAAAACCACTGCCATGGATCGTAAACGGGATAACCCTGCACAACAAGAAGCGGTTTGCCAAGCTGATGCTGATATCCCAGCAGCCATGCGACATATTGTGTTGTTGCCCAGGTGCCGAACAATATGAAAGACATGCCGGTCGCTACATGACCATAAAAAACATTGACCGTGCGGGTTTTTTTCATGAGTTATCTCCCTTTTCGCAGATCGAGTTGCTGAACCACTTTATACCCGGCTTCAGCATGGATCAGCTCAACCTGTTTCGAGACAAGCCTTTCATAATCCTGCTTCCATGGGACCAGTGAAAACTCTTTGGCCTTCGGATCATAGAGCTGAGCATAACGTTTGCCGCTCGCTTGCAGGCCTGTATCGCTCAATGTCCCCCGGAACCGCTCTCCTGATTTCAGCTCCCTGAACTCTCCGCCATGCTGCTGTTTGATCTTTTCAGCGAGATCATGTTTTTCAAGCTTGTCAAGATGTTTTGCCCTGGCAGGATCGAGAGGGTCGATGCCAAGCTCCTGCAGAAAAAGAGCACGCCGCCGGACAGCATCGTTCAGCTCTTTGCCAAACCCCTGTTTTGCAAATTCCGGGTTATCGGGTTTTGCTGTAAACCGGTCGATCCACATCCTGCCCCGGTAGTTTTCCTGTTCAGGTAATCGGAGCAGAGACTGCCGCTCAATTTTCTGTTGCATGGCGGGATTGGCCGCATCCCTTTCTTTCAGGGTTGCGATAAGATCATCCGGAACTCTCCATGAACCGTCTGGAAGCTGCCTGACGAGACCAAATCGCTGCAACCGCTGCAACCGTCGTTCATGGGCTTCGACATATGCTTTACGATGAAGCCTGCCTCCTCCTTCAACCTCAACCATCTCTTCCTGAATATCTTTCAGGTGCTGCTGCCGCTCATAGATGCCCCCATGCTTTGCTGCGTGGCTGGCAATGGCAAGATCAGCCTTTTTCAGCCACTCTTCTTTTTCGGCTGTAACCGTGACGATATCACCCACCCCATACTTTCCGGGATCACTGCTTTTACCGAGATTGACATACCATGCATTTCCCTGAGGAGTTTCAACCACGATGTAGTATCGGTCATGCCATTCATCGGACATTCCTTTGCTGACAAGCTTCCCTTCAATCCGCTGCGCATCCGGTTGAGGAGCATACATCCTGTACTTTCCGGGATCGCCACCGACGCTCTGGTGCATCTCCCTGAAGATTTCGTTTCGCCTGGCAATCGCCTGCAGCTTCTGCTCCCATCCTTCGGTCATCGACCACTGCCGGACTCCTGTATTTTCAGCAAGACCGAATGATTCAAGAGACTTCAAACGCCGGGAGAGCAGGCGTTGCTGAAACAGCTCCCTTTTTTCGACCGGACACTGACCAAGTTCTACCATACCATTTCGTTCAATGGCAACGATAGATCGGTCAAGAGAGGTGAGCCTTGCCGGTGATACCTCTTTGGTTCTCTGCTGCTGAATCTCCAGCTCTGAACGCATACCCAGTTCTCTGGTGGCAATTTCACCTGCCCGGTTGCGTATACCGTTCGAGATATATTCAGGGCTGATTCTCAGCTCATTGCCATCACTGTCTACCCCTCTGACGATGATATGGACATGAGGGTTATCGGTATTGTAGTGATTCACGGCACCCCAGTCGATCTTCCGGTCAAGATCGGACTCCATCTGGTTGACCAGTTTCCGGGTAAACTCATCGAGGTCAAGATCATCGGCATTTTCCGGAGAAACGATAAAGCGGAACTGATGCGGCTCACCCTCAATCTCTCTCTGGAAACTGTTCCGGTCAAATCGGTTTTCATCACCATAGAGCTTGCCGGCAGTTCCATCCTTTTCAACACCTCCCCGCTCAACATACTGGACGTGCAGCATTGCGGCTCTTTTGCCCGCCGCAGTCATCTGAACGATTCTTGCCTTTACGACGACCCTGCGTGCATAATGACCGGCGCTTTTTACATGGCTTGGGCTGGCTCCACGATTTCTGTGGCCTCCCCGCAATGAACGGGTTGCTGTTTTTTTTGCAGACGTTTTTTTACCAAGCTGATCCAGAAAAGAGCGCTTCATAACGGGCGCCTTTTCGACACGCGATTTTCCGCCTAACCGTGGCCGAAAAATCGGCAATTCTTCAGATGACTTCATTGCTCCGGATCGTTATGATTTTTTACCCCTTACGTTGCCTGAAAACGGCTCCTGATGCTATTTCGCAGTATGTTAACCGAATGTCACCATGCTAACACGCCGTGTTAACCCTTTAATCCATTGCGTAACAATGCCTTGAAAGGCAATTGTTCGCATTGGTTTATCTTGCACTACAACTGTACACACACTCTCTTTCTCCCAAACCTCATAATCATCGGGAAGCATGGGCCTCATTCAGAAAAGCCACAAAGGAACTGCGATACCAAGAACAGAACACTCCTGAATCGGGCCATAGTACCGTGAATCAAAGCTGTTCGCCATACCTTCGATCCCTACCAGAAACCCCGATTGCACAACCCCGCAAGCGACATAGTCAGGTAAATTCCTGCCCTCTTTATCGCACTTCTGTATTCCTCCAAAATCATGACCGGCTACCTTGAATCGTCCGAATCTGGTGCATACAAAGTCACCCCTGAGACCGATAAGAGGCTTCACCAGAAACCCATTGTCACGAAGCCAGTGGCGATCCTTTACCATCCGCCTGACCCCTTCAGGAACCTTGAAAACAAGAAGATCGCCACGATGGTAAAACGCCTTTCTCTCTATCCGGTAAAAGCCTTTCGGCAAGCTGTCGGTATAGTTATACACGCACCAAACTGCGGGAAAAAACCGGCCTACCAACGCAAGCGATGCGATGAGGATTGCGGCACCGATCAAAGGGAAAAATCGCCGATAGTTCTGCATTTCAGCACCAGTGAGTTTATTTCCTGATTACTCATATTCCGGCTGGCGAGAAGTGCATGAAACCGGCAGAAAAACATATCCGGCAACTCCTGCAACGGCACTTTTTTCCTCCGCAGATAATGAACCAGACGAAACAGTTTTCGGACGTTTCCCCTGGATCTCGCCTCGACCAGAAGCGTTACCGATGGATAAACTCCCGCCACTTTTTCAGATGCATCTCCTTCACCTGTTCTGAAGAGAAACGCTCGGGTTTTTCGACGCTGCACCGTCATGTATCCGACAAGCGTTCCCGGCGAAAAAAGAGCAATATCTCCCTGCTGTCCCTGTATGGTGGAAACCGGTGAACCGAAAAAAACCGAGCAGAGAAGTTCGGCTTGGTTTCTCAGTTGAACAGCGGTAAATGTTTGATCCGGAGTCATGTTCATTCCTGCTATCACCGGGCAATCCGGGATTTATTGTGTTTAGAAAAAAAGTCGTTCAACGCTTCCCCTGTCATGGACTGTATCGTCATTCCCTCCTGGAGTCCGATCATCTTCAATTGCTTGATGACATCAGCTTCAAACCACACGGTCAAGGGCTTTTTCCCTGCCCTGCAAGGCGAAACGTATAGGGAAACCGGGTTGAAGCCGGCATCATGGTCATCAGCTTTTGCAGGTTTCAAATCCTCTTTTCGGAGTGCATCGACAAGACTTCCCTGTTTGCTCATGGCAGGATCTCCTTCTTGATCAGTTGATTCCGAGACGGCTGCATAGCCATCGAAAAACAGCGAGAATTTCTTCGGCTGCTTTCGATGCCGGTTCGTATTCCAGAACCGATAACCCGACGGTAAGCGAGTGAACAAAAGCTGCTCTCTGCCCCAGCGTATCAGGCGCCATATCGACACCGTAACCTGTAATGGCAGTTGTTGCTTCGGCGGCCAGAACACCTCTCGATGGCACGCCATTAAGCACCACAACAGCCGGTGTCTGTGCCAGAGAAGCGAGATCGACTGAAGTTGCTATCGCCCTTAAATCAAAAACCGATGGCCGACATGGAATAAGCACAAGATCAGCAGCTCTTGCGGCAGACAACGCCACCGTTTCGGAATGAGGGGCTGTATCAAGAATGACCAGATCGGCACCGTTTTCGCGGGCTGTTTGAAGGATATGCGGCAGTCTCGATGAATGGGATGAAATAACGACAGGGCTCTCTTTCCGGCGGATATCATGCCAACTCCTGGCACTGGATTGAGGGTCCAGATCGACAATTGCACAGTGCAATCCCCTCTGTTCTGCAGCAATGGCCAGATTGACGGCAATCGTTGTTTTTCCTGCCCCGCCCTTCTGGGAGACAACTGCTATTGTTTTCATTTTCTCGGCTTTGATTTCACTCCTTGAAGCACTCATAAAAACTCCGTCAATACCTATTGACAGCGATAAAAATGATTCATCACTATTTCACCCGGTATACTGATTTTCGCTTGACAAGTTTGTTGATGACCTCCTTTTCCCTCTCGTAATTGGAGCGCACCCTGCTCTGATCGAGCCACTCTTTCAACTTGATTTCAGAGAAGTAGAGCCTCTTGGTTTTTTTCATGTAGGGAATCTTGTTGCGCTGGACCAGACTATAGATCGTCGGGATCGCGAGACGCAGATACTCGGCGGCTTCAGAAACCGTGAGAAGCTTGTCCGGCTTTTCGGATTGTAATGCTCTGGTTATTTCCTGACGTATGATGATGGGGAGAGCATCGATCAAATCATCAATCGACTTAAACCGGGGGTTTTCATCATGTCCCATCGCTGATTCCTTTAAAGATTCTTGAGAGCAACGATGGAAAATCATCTAAAAAATTAACCCCGTTCAACCTCCAGAGGGTAAAACGGGGTACGGTTTATTATGGGTTTTCTGTCATGAGCGCAGGCAGGGGTTGCTGCCGAATGATGAGCATGATATGGGGTGTCTATCCGCAAGCTCTTCAGATCTTCCGGAATGATGCGAGAGGATGGCGCTTGTTTATCTTTACCAGCTTCTTTTGACTGCGGAATGAGTTCTGTACGGCAGCCAATCGAAAAGACAAATCCGGCTTCGGGATGAAGGCTCACCTTTTGCTTTCGTGAGGATATCCCAGACGGAATTCAAGCTCAACTCCGATTCTCCGCTTTTCGAGCGGTACTTGAAGTTGTGGCAGAGCCAGTTACGAAGATGCGTCTGTGAATCGGTGATCTTTCGATGATAATGAAGGCGCCGGAAAACCTCGACCAATCTATTCTGGTTCCCCATGAAGAGAAGTTTTCGGTCTGACTCATTCCCCAGCAGCAGCAACAGCAAATCTTCCTGCTCCCGGGTGTCGAAAAATTTACTGAGGTCATTATACAACTCATCAAGCTGTTCAGTGGAGAGATGAATCTTCAAGACTGACACGTCATGAACCGGAACCGTTTTTACCCGCACAAGGGCTGGACGAGCCGCCTCGATGTTTCGAGTGATGAGCGTGTTGTACTCCGGATACAACAACTGAATCCTCTCTGAAAATTTTGACGATGGTGTTCCTGAACGGTAACCTATCTCCTGGAACAAAAAACCGAGCGCACGCTCAAGGGTCACAAAAACGCCCTGATAGGTTTCATAACCTTCATCTGTGTCGTTTATGAATTCAGCGTTGTACAGTTCGGATACCTTTTGTTCGGCAGTCTTGCCAATCAGCATTCTGAAATGCTGCATCTCCCGGCCCCGGTATTCGAGAGGGATAAATTCGTGGCCACTTTGCGCTTTCTGAAACAATTTCCCGGCTTCAGCATCGACCTCTCTGATCCTCTTCAAAACAAAGGTAATCATGCCATACAGCTCGCAGGGAAAAAGACGTGCGATAAAAGGAGGCTCACTCTCCGGATCATTGCGATCCTGCTCGCAAAGCAAAAACAGATCGGACGAGCGAACTATGTGGTGACCGATGTATTCCCATTTGTTTACGCCACTTTTGAAAGTCCCTGTCATTTGTACCTTATGCCTAGATAGATGGCATCATCGCAATGGTACTGCGTTTAGTGCGAGGATGAATTTTCGCGTATCTTATGGTGGTTTTTCGATCCCGGTGTCCGAGAATATCGCCTACAGCGTCAAGGTCTGCCCCCGCGTTCAACAACATCGTTGCACCAGTATGCCTTGCCCAGTGGGGGGAGATGTCCTTGCATGCCCAACTGAAATGGTTGCGGATTTCATGCGACAGTTCATGCCCATAAAGCTCGAAAGCACGCTGTGCCCAGACTTTCAACATGCCGCCATACCATTTTTTATGTCCCACATTGAATATCTTGTCGTCTGCGTTAAGTTCTCTTCCGAGCCTCTTCTTTGCAAGCTCCCGAGCCTCCCGAAGATAGATCATACCCTGTTCAGAAACAGGAATAGACTCTATCCGCTGTTTTTTTGCCTGGCGGAAATAGACCTCGAAACCGCCGATGCCATCCGGTCTTATATTCGATTCATTCATATTGACAAGGTCACCGGAGCGAACAGGAACAAAGCAGTTGAACAGAAAAGCAGCTCTGCGCCCAAGATGTCGGTGCGGCGTCTTGGCCAGAAGCATGATTTCTTCAAAGTAAAGGTATTTAATTTCTCCTTCATGTTCCGGAATCTGAGGAACCAACTTGTTAGGATTATCGACAACATATCCATCCTGCTCAGCTTTTGAAATGGCCTGCCGGATTTTGGTCGAATAGGTTCGAGCAGTATTCTGTGCATGTGCGTTGAGAAGATAACCCTGATAAGCCTCCAGCCACTGATGACTCAGATCTCTGAATCTGATACCATCGGGAGCAAATCGGGCCAGACTCTTAATGGCATCCTTCCAGTTTTGCCGGGTATTTTTATTCAACGTTTTATCGGCGAGCTGCCCGCAATAGGAGAGGAAATCACCGCTGTCATACTCTGCCGGTGATATTTTCAAACCGGTGGACAATCCCTTCAGCTCAAGCTGGCGCTTGGCCATAACATCCTGACAGAATTGAATCGTCTGCCGGTAATTGGCCTTGTCTTTTGGATCTGCAACAATATCCAGAGGCTCATATGAGCGCTTCCCATTATGATAAATCTCAAGATAGAATGAATGGCAACCTGGCTGCTGCCTGCCAGTCATAACCCGATGTCTTAAAACAAGTCTCATAATAGCCCCCATGAAGTTAGAGGTACGTTTTCGCGTGGCAATGGCGTAACAAAAACAATATAAAAAAGGCTCAACAACGATCAAAAACGATAAAAACGAAGTGATTTCAAGCGTTTTAAGGGGAAAGAAAAAAGCCTGCAAGTTGTTATTTTGCAGGCTTTTAAGTGGGTTGTGGACGATAGAAGATTCGAACTTCTGACCTCTACAGTGTCAATGTAGCGCTCTAACCAACTGAGCTAATCGTCCTTTTCGAACGGGTCGAAATATAGAATATCATTTATAAAATGCAAAGGGAGTAATCCCCAGTTTTGCACTTTATGCGGTTTTTTTCTGTTTCCTTGTGCCTGACACATACTCCGGTGCTGCTTTATTCTCTATGGTGTCGGCTGTAATGACGCATTTATGGATACCTTTCATCGAAGGCAGTTCAAACATGATGTCGATCATTACATTTTCAAGCACGGAGCGCAGTGCCCGAGCCCCTGTTCCTCGCTCAATGGCAATTCCGACAACTTTGTCCAGAGCTTCGTCGGTAAACTCAAGCTCTACGCCATCCATTTCAAACAGCTTTTTATACTGCCTGGTAATGGCGTTTTTAGGTTCAACAAGAATGTTGCGCAATGCTTTTGCATCAAGCATATCAAGGGTGGAAATGACCGGCAGGCGACCGATGAACTCTGGTATCAGCCCATACTCGTGCAGGTCGTCCTGCATAACAAGCTTGAGGATTTCAGGATCGTAGCCAGTTTGACCATGCTTAACCTTTGCGCCAAAGCCCATGGACGATTTTGAGACTCTTCGGGCAATCAGGCGGTCAAGACCTTCAAAAGCACCTCCGCAGATAAAGAGAATGTTCTTGGTGTTGATGTTGATCAACTGCTGCTCGGGGTGCTTACGGCCACCTTTAGGAGGAACGCCTACAACGGCACCTTCAAGAATCTTCAAAAGAGCCTGCTGTACACCCTCGCCCGAAACGTCGCGGGTTATGGAGACATTGGCTGATTTGCGGGCAATTTTATCAATCTCGTCAACATAGATAATTCCCCGCTCGGCACGCTCAAGATTAAAATCTGAAGCATGAAGCAGGCGGGCAAGAATGGTTTCAACGTCATCACCAACGTATCCTGCCTCTGTCAACGATGTGGCATCAACGATAGAAAATGGAACTTCAAGCAGATTGGCGAGCGTCTGGGCCAAAAGAGTTTTTCCGGTACCGGTTGGTCCAATAAGAAGAATATTGCTTTTTTCAATCACAACGCCATCGTCATCGTCATCACGCGTCCACTCCTGTGATTCGATCCTTTTGTAATGGTTATACACCGCTACTGAAAGCGACTTTTTGGCAATCTCCTGACCGACAACATACTGGTCAAGGGAGTCCATAATTGCTTTCGGGCTTACCAGACGTGGCTGAAACGGCTTCTCTGAAGGTCGCTCGGGCTGCTGTATCGCGCTGAGTTCTTTACGCAGGATTTCATAGGATGTTTTTATGCAACGGTCACAGATAAATGCTCTCGGACCGGCAACCATACTGGTGGATTCCTGAGCACTTCTGCCGCAGAATGAACAGAAAACCTCATCATTACTGTTCCCGTTGCCACCTCTGGCTTTACCTTTTACCGTTTCTCTTTCTCTTGTCATGAAACTATCGAGCCTTCAATTTGTTAGTAAGGTATTTTCTTAAAATCCCATATTGGCCAGACTATCCAGCACATGCTGTATGGTCATACTCAGTTTGGGATGTCCGGTCTCAAAGTGATCAACAGCCTCTTTCATGCGCTCCACAAGTGATTCGTTCTCATGTGCACCTACGTTTTCAGTAACAAGTTTGCTTATATCCTCTCTGAGGTTCGTTAAAACCGCTACCGTGTTTTTATCAACGGTATCAACCTGTTCGAGCTCCTGATGAAGCTTTTCGAGAAGCTCCCTGAGTTTTTGCTGTTCCATAAGCCTGCTTGATTAAAAAGAAATTCATTGATGTACGGGTTATAACGCATAAGTCCCCTCAATCGTTTAGGGCAAACTTGTTTCTCCCATCAAAAATCGGTCACACTCGCGCGCAGCGGATCGACCCTCATGAATGGCCCAGACCACAAGACTCTGTCCACGGCGGGCATCGCCAGCAGCAAAAATTCGGTCACGGTTGGTAAGATATTTTTTGTCTGTAGCCTTGATGTTTGAACGGTCGTCCTGAACAACCTGAAGCTGCTGCAGAAGATGCTCATCGGGCCCGATAAAGCCCATGGCAAGCAGCACAAGCTCGGCAGGAATAATCTGTTCGGTACCTGCAACCGGCATAGGCAAATATCTTCCATCAGCTTTAACCCACTCCACCTTTGAAACTTCAACAGCTTTCAGAGCACCGTTTTCGTCGGCAAGAAACTTTTTGGTCATCATGGAGTATTTTCTCGGATCATCACCCTGCACAAGTGTCGCTTCCTCTTGTCCGTAATCGACTTTAAAGGTTTTTGGCCATTCGGGCCAAGGATTATCGAGCTGACGCTCAGAAGGCGGCTGCGGCATAATCTCGAGCTGTATAACACTTTTGCACCCTTGGCGCAATGAAGTGGCTACACAGTCTGTGCCGGTATCACCACCACCTATAACAACCACATTTTTTCCTTCAGCTGAAAGAACTGGTGCGCTCTCTGTCAGTAACGCTTTGGTGCTTGAACGCAGAAAATCCATAGCAAAGTGGATACCCGGAAATTCGCGGCCCTCAGCGAAAAGGTCTCGGGGCTTCGTTGCACCTGTACAGAGCACCACTGCATCAAACTCTTCGAGCAGTTTGTCGGCTGGATAATCAATACCAACCTCAGTACTTTCCATAAATATGACACCTTCCAGCCTCATCAGATCAATTCGACGTTCGACAACCAGCTTTTTGTCGAGTTTCATGTTTGGAATGCCAAACATCATGAGACCCCCGATACGGTCATCTCTCTCGAACACCGTGACACTGTGACCGGCCTTGTTAAGCTGGTCAGCACAGGCAAGCCCTGAAGGGCCAGAACCAATAACGGCGACCCTTTTGCCTGTTCTATAGGCAATTGTTTTCGGTTCGACCCAGCCTTTGGCAAACGCATGTTCAATAATCGAGTACTCTATGTTCTTGATGGTGACCGGAAGCTCAATAATGCCGAGCACGCAGGAACCTTCGCATGGAGCAGGACAGACCCTTCCTGTAAACTCTGGAAAATTATTGGTTTTCATCAACCGGTCATAAGCTTCATGCCAGAAACCTTTATAAACGTAGTCATTCCATTCAGGAATAAGATTGTGAATCGGGCAACCGCTTGTCATGCCGCTCAGCATAAAGCCGGTATGACAGTAAGGCGTACCGCAATCCATACAGCGAGCACCCTGTTTCTGCAGATCAGCTTCCGCCATCTCCTTATGGAACTCCTGCCAATCTTTTATTCTCTCCAGAGGTGCCCTGTCTGCAGGCAACGCTCTCTGGTACTCCATAAAACCTTTAACTTTGCCCATATCAATAGTTTAATCTTTTCTAAACAGGGCTGTACGGCCCTTTTTCGATCTCAATTCCCTGAAACACGTGCAGGATCATGGACATTTTTCTCGAACGATGCCATAACGGCTTCATCGCCAGTGATACCCGCAGCTTCAACTTCGGCCATCGCATCAAGAGCTCTCTGATAATCATGCGATATAACTTTAACGAAACGCTGACGGAGTGCCACACTGTCATCAAGAATGGACTGACCAAGTTCACTTCCGGTATATTCAACATGCCTTTCAATCATAGACTGAAGCCCTGCAAGTTCCATAGGGTCATCCACCGAATAAAGGGCAACCATCTCACGATTGCAGTTTTCGGCAAACGTTCCGTCCACATCATAGATATAGGCTATGCCGCCTGACATGCCGGCAGCAAAGTTGCGTCCGGTTTTTCCAAGAATAATCACGGTTCCACCGGTCATATATTCGCAACCATGATCACCGATAGCCTCAACGACAGCATTCAGGCCGCTGTTGCGGACACAAAAGCGCTCGCCTGCCATTCCCCTGATAAAGGCTTCTCCGGAAGTGGCACCGTAAAAACCGACATTACCGATAATGATATTTTCTTCCGGCACAAAAGAAGAGCCTTTTGACGGATAGACAACAATCCGCCCTCCGGAAAGCCCCTTACCCACATAGTCGTTGGCATCACCTTCAAGTTCGAGTGTCATGCCGTTCGGTATAAAGGCACCGAAACTCTGGCCGGCAGAACCTGAAAATTTCAAATGGATCGTATCATCAGGTAATCCGGCAGAGCCATACGCTTTGGTAACTTCATAGCCAACAAGAGTACCGACAACCCTGTTGGTATTCCTGATCGTAAGCGCGCTGAATACCTTCTCTTCTCTTTTTATCGCCGGTTCGCAGATTGAAAGCAGCATGGTACGGTCAAGACTTTCATCAAGCCCATGCTCCTGTGCAATGGTGCAGTATCGGGTTTCCTGTTCGTCTGCCTCAGCCTTGTACAGTATCTTGGAAAGATCAATGCCTTGTGCCTTCCAGTGCTTGATCGATTTCTTCATGGAGAGCAGTTCGGTATGACCGACAAGATCATTAATGGTGCGGACACCAAGACGCGACATGTACTCTCGAACACCCTCAGCAAGAAAGCGCATGAAGTTTTCAACATGTTCCGGTTTACCTTTGAAATGCTTGCGAAGCTCAGGGTTCTGGGTGGCAACACCAACTGGACAGGAGTCGTCCTGACAGCAGCGCATCATAATACACCCCATCACCACGAGAGTCGTTGTTGCAAAGCCGAACTCTTCAGCGCCGAGTATTGCTGCGATAACAATATCCCGCGCTGTTTTAAGCTGGCCATCTGCCTCCACCACAATCCGGCTGCGCAGATTGTTGAGGACAAGCGTCTGGTGCGCTTCAGCAAGACCGAGTTCCCATGGCATGCCTGCATGCATGATACTCGAAACTGGCGACGCGCCGGTTCCACCGTCATGGCCACTGATAAGCACAACATCTGCATGAGCCTTGGCAACACCTGCCGCAATCGTACCTACACCAACAGTGGAAACCAGCTTGACGTTGATACGTGCCGTGTGGTTGGCATTTTTCAGATCATGAATAAGCTGCGCAAGATCCTCAATGGAATAGATATCATGATGGGGCGGGGGCGAAATCAATCCGACACCCGGAGTTGAATGACGAACCTTGGCCACCCACGGATAGACTTTAGACCCTGGAAGCTGTCCCCCTTCACCGGGTTTTGCTCCCTGAGCCATCTTTATCTGGATTTCATTGGCACTGGCGAGGTATTCACTGGTAACACCGAACCTACCGGAAGCAACCTGTTTGATAGCCGACATCCTCGAATCGCCGTTGGCATCTCTTTTGAACCGTTCAGGATCTTCGCCGCCTTCACCGGTATTACTCCTGCCCCCAAGCCTGTTCATGGCGATAGCCAGAGTTTCATGAGCCTCCTGACTTATAGATCCATAAGACATGGCTCCGGTCTTGAACCTCTTGAGAATGGTTTCAACCGATTCGACCTCTTCGAGGGGCACTGCATGCTCACTGAACCTGATATCCATCAAGCCGCGAATTGTGCAGAGATGCTCACTCTGGTCGTCTATAAGGTTTTCATATTTTTTAAACAGCTCATAGTTGGCCGTTCTGCATGAGTGCTGAAGAACATGAATTGCTTCTGGGCTGAACAGGTGATATTCGCCGTTATAACGCCATTTTCTTTCACCCCCAGCTTCAAGACCCCGATTCACTTTGTTACCTGTAGGTGGAAAAACCGATTCATGGCGCTTGCGAACCTCTTCAGCCACTATATCAATACCAATACCCTCAATACGAGTCGGCGTCCGGGTAAAATAGGCATCAACAATCTGGGTATTGAGACCGACAGCCTCAAATATCTGGGCACCGCGGTAACTCTGAATGGTTGAAATACCCATTTTAGCCATGGTTTTCACAACACCCTTGACAGCGGCCTTGATATAATTTTTAATTGCACCTTTCTCATCCAGTTTTATCTGGCCTGATGCGACCAGCGAATGGATGGTCTCAAATGCCATATAGGGATTGACTGCACCTGCGCCATAACTGATCAACATGGCAAAGTGATGCACAGCCCTTGGTTCAGCCGATTCAAGCACCAAACCGATCTTTGTCCTTATACCGGCATTAATAAGGAAGTTGTGCAGACCTGAAACTGCAAGCAATGCTGGAATTGGCGCGCGGTCTTTTTCAATCTCTCCCTTGTCGGAAAGAATAATAATATTGACACCCTTGCTTGCTGCCTGTTCAGCATGGCGGTAAAGATCCTGCATGGCAGCTTCAATCCCCTTGCCGCCTTGCGAGACATCATAAAATATCGGAAGAGTAACCGCTCTGAAACCAGGCTGATCAATACCTCGAATCTTTTCAAGGGACTGATTGGATAAAATAGGATGCGGCAACCTGATTCGTCGACAATTCACCTCTGAAGGCTCAAGCAATTGGCCTTCCGTGCCAAGCATGACTGTTGTGGAGGTTATAAGCTCTTCCCTGAGTGAATCTATCGGGGGATTGGTCACCTGGGCAAAAAGCTGCTTGAAATAGTCGTACAACAACTTCGATTTATTTGAAAGTACCGCCAAAGGGGTATCATTACCCATCGATCCTACGAGTTCTACTCCTTTCTCGCTCATCGTCTTGATCTGCAGGTAGATATCTTCCTGAGTATAGCCGAAAACTTTCTGGCGTGCGGTCAGACTGTACTTATCCTCATCAGGATTTTTAAGCTGAGGATGGTCTTCCAAAGCCTCAAGATCGATCATATTACGCGATATCCACTCTGCATAAGGCTGCTCAGCGGCAATAGTCTGCTTAATCTCTTCATCGGAAATGATGCGCCCTTCAACCGTATCGACAAGAAACATTTTACCGGGCTGGAGACGGTCCTTTTTAAGAATCCGCTCTGGTGCAATATCAAGCACCCCGACCTCTGATGCCATAATGACAAGGTCATCCTTCGTAATATAGTAACGTGAAGGGCGAAGACCATTACGGTCAAGAACGGCGCCAATCTGAGCACCATCAGTAAAGGTTACCGATGCGGGACCGTCCCACGGTTCCATAAGACAGCTGTGAAACTCGTAGAAGGCTTTTTTCGTCGGGGACATCGCATTGTTACCTGCCCATGGTTCAGGAATAATCATCATGGCTGCATGAGCCAATGAACGCCCTGAAAGAACAAGAAACTCAAATGTATTGTCGAGAATGGCAGAATCGCTGCCATCTTCAAGGATAACCGGTTTAATATCCTCCAAAGCATCACCGAACACCTCTGACTGAATGGTCTTCTCCCTCGCATTCATCCAGTTGACATTGCCCCTGAGTGTATTGATTTCACCGTTATGACTAAGATATCTGTATGGGTGCGCCCTGTCCCAGCTTGGGAAGGTATTCGTACTGAACCGGGAGTGCACCATGGCAATGGCACTTTCCATATCAGAATCATGCAATTCAGGATAAAACTCTCCTACCTGCTCAGGAAGGAGCATGCCCTTATAAATAATGGTTCTGCCGGAAAGACTTGAAATGTAGAAATAACTGCTCCCAAGCAGTCCAGCGGTA
>Ga0118677_10006030_pt1 | contig 20810 bp, 15 predicted proteins | sample AliMusrvi5mmetaG_FD_86154 | JGI IMG/M metagenome (GOLD analysis project Ga0118677, IMG submission 86154)
GCGGTGCCTCGATCTCGTGGGCTTGGGCAACCGCGCGGATCTCAAGCCCAACAAGCTGAGCGGCGGCGAACAGCAGCGGGTGGCCATCGCGCGCGCGATCGCCAGCGCACCCGAGATCATGATTTTCGATGAGCCCACTGCGTCGCTCGACGGCGATACCGGTCGAAAGATCATCGAATTTGTCCGCAAGGACATCCTCAACGACAAGCGCTGCATCCTGATTGTGACCCACGACGACCGCATTTTCGAGTACGCGGATCGCATCGTGAAGATGGCGGATGGGCAGATTGTCGGTGTGGAAAAGGCGGGAACCCATGCGTAACAAGATTATTTTTGCGTTGGTCGGTCTGGGCATTCTCGGCGCGCTCGTGAGCGCCTATCTGCACGCGCGGCCGTCCAACCCGCAGCCGCCCGCCTTTGCGCCCGCGTCCAATCCCAGCGGCGACGCGATCTTTGCCAACGGCATCGTGGAGAGCTATCAGGCTCAGGGCGAGAACATCAATATTTATCCAGAGGTTGCCGGCACGGTCGCGAAAGTGCTGGTGGCGGAAGGCCAGGCGGTGACGCGCGGCACGCCGCTTGTGGCGATCGACGACTCCGTGCAGCGCGCCGTCGAGTCGCAGCAGGAAGCGGCGGCGGCGGCGGCTCTGGCCCAGCTGTCCCTCAAGAGCGCGCAGGATCAGCTGGCAAAACAGCAGCGCGCGTTTGCGCTTGACCCGCATTCCGTGAGCCGGGAAGTGCTGGACAATGAGATCAACGCGGTGAAAGTCGCGAAGGCCAACCTGGACGTCGTGACCAAGCAGCTGGAGCTGGTGAAGGCCGGCGCGTGGGTCTACGACCTGCAGAATCAGGAACGGCAATACGACGTGGCGACGCGGGCGGCGGCGGCGGCGCAGGCGCTGTTGGCGAAATATGTCGTCAAGGCGCCGGCGGACGGCGTCGTGCTCTCGGTCCAAACCACGATTGGCGCTTATGTTTCGCCGCAGGGCGCCTACAACGCGTACACGCAGGGCTTTGACCCGATGGTCGTGATGGGCCAGTCCGCGTCGGCGGGCTACATGGCCGTGCGCTGCTACATCGACGAGATCCTGATCCCGCGCCTGCCACCGTCCGATCAGCTGCAAGCCCGTATGTTCATTCGCGGTTCCAGCATCAGCGTGCCGATGGAGCTGGTGCGCGTGCAGCCCTACGTGTCGCCCAAGATCCAGCTGTCCAATCAGCGGCAGGAAAAGGTCGACCTGCGCGTCTTGCCGGTGATTTTTCGGTTCGTGCCGCCGCCGGGCGCGCGCGTGTACCCGGGCGAGCTCGTCGACGTGTACGTGGGCGGCAAGGGCCTGAGCGCGCCCAGCGACCCGACGGCGACCACGGGGAGGAAATAGCCCATGCGATTTCGCCCGTTCACCTTGTGTTTCGCGCTGTTTGCGGTGCTCCTCGGCTGCGCGGTGGGTCCGGACTTCCGCCGTCCTGACGCGCCGGCGGTCAACGGCTACGCGCCGGGTAATCCGGCGACGGGCACCATGGCGGCGGACGGCACGGCGCAGACCTTCGCACCCGGCAAGCAGTTGCGCGCTGACTGGTGGCGGCTCTTCGGGTCGGCCAAGTACTTGGCCGAAACCCCGGCGCTGGCGCCCGTCCGCATAGCTGTGATCCAGGAGCAGTCCATGACTGCTAGAGGTAGCCCCGTCTGGGCGTCGTTTAGGATGAGGAGCCCGGTTATGTAAGGCAGGCCCCGGGAGGGGTTGGAGGGGTAGCCGGAGACCCACTTCATCCCGGCGGCCTCGACGCCCCTCACGTAGGCCGGCATCGCATGGATGAACGCATCGGGGCTCGTGTGTATCCCGATCTTGGCGGGCATCTCGGTCTTGCCGAGGCCCTTGAGGCGAAACCCCTCGTCGACGGCCGGAAGAACCTCGGACATGTCTACCCCTGCGGCCTCCACGTCCCTGCGGCTAAGATACAGCAGTTCCATTGGCACAGCATGCTCTTTGTACCCTACCCCCTTGCGAGGAGAAAATGCCCGTAAGAAAAAACCAAAAACTGCTTGTGAGAAAAAAAACACCCGGCCTTGAGGGCCGGGTGTGAAACCCCACGGAGCTAGGCTCGACATGGAGTTTTATGGCGGGAGGAAGAATGATCGTGAAGTGAAGTGCCCTTTTTGCAAGCCTATTCATAGGAGGAGCGATCCGGGGCAAAAAAAGCCCCGGCGCCGAAAATCGGGCCGGGGCTGTCGTGAATCGGGTCTAGGACAGGGTCCGTCAGCTGGCTGATGCCTCCGCCGGCTTCGCATCCTCCACCGGCAGCTCGGCGCCGAACGGCAGCGTGATCCTGAGCTTCTTGTACTGGGGCAGCCCGGTTCCGGCCGGAATCAGGTGGCCCATGATCACGTTCTCCTTGAAGCCCTTGAGCAAGTCGATCTTGCCCAGGGTCGAGGCGTCTGTGAGCACTCGGGTCGTCTCCTGGAAGGAGGCGGCCGACAGCCACGACTCGGTGGCCAGCGACGCCTTGGTGATGCCCATCAGCTCCACGCGAGCCTCGGCGGGACGCTTGCCCTCCGCCACGAGCTCACGGTTCACCTCGGTGTACACCTGGGAGTCGACCTGCTGGCCAGGGAGGAACGCGGCATCACCAGGATCGGCGACGTTGACCCGACGGAGCATCTGACGAACGATGAGCTCGATGTGCTTGTCGTGGATCGACACACCCTGGTCACGGTAGACCTTCTGGACCTCTTCGACGAGGTACTGCTGGGTCTCACGGACACCCTTGACCTCCAAGAGCTCCTTCGGATCCTTCGGACCCTCGACGAGCGCGTCACCGGCGGCGACCTCGGCCCCGTCGGCGATCTCGAGGTGGACCCGGAGCGGGACCGTCTCGACCTGCTCGGTGCCGTCGTCCGCCACGACCGTGATCACACGGCCGCTCTCCTCCTCGTCCACCCGGACCACACCGGAGTGGTGGGCCAAGATGGCGGCGCCCTTCGGGGTGCGAGCCTCGAAGAGCTCGACCACGCGGGGAAGGCCGTGGGTGATGTCGGACCCTGCCACACCGCCGGCGTGGAAGGTACGCATGGTCAGCTGCGTGCCAGGCTCACCGATCGACTGAGCGGCGATGACGCCGACGGCCTCACCGATCTCGATCAGGTTGCCGGTGGCCAGCGACTGGCCGTAGCAGGCGGCGCAGATGCCCTGGCTCGCCTCACACGTCAGCGTGGAGCGAACTCGGATGCGGGTGATCGACTCGTCATCGCGCATGGCGGTGACCATCTCGTCGGTCAGCATCGTGCCAGCGGTGACCGTGGTCTTGTCCGACAGGGTCACGTCCTCCAAGAGCACACGCCCATAGGCGCGGGTCTCGAGATAGGAGCGCTTGCCTGCAGTGTCCGGCTCTACATCCTCGATCCAGATGCCACGAGCGGTCTCGCAGTCGAGCTGGCGGATGATGAGCTCCTGAGCCACGTCGACGAGTCGACGGGTCAGGTAGCCGGAGTCGGCGGTGCGAAGTGCGGTGTCCGCCAGACCCTTTCGGGCGCCGTGGGTCGAGATGAAGTACTCGAGGACACTCAGACCCTCTCGGAAGCTCGACTTGATCGGACGGGGGATCATCTCACCACGAGGGTTCGAGACGAGGCCCTTCATACCGGCGATCTGACGGATCTGCTGGGCGTTGCCTCGAGCACCGGAGTCCACCATCATGTCGAGCGGGTTGAAGGAGATGCCCGAGAGGGTCTTCTCCATCGCTCGACCGACCTCGGAGTTCGCCGAGGTCCAGATCTCGACCTCCTTCTGGCGACGCTCGTCGTCGGTGATGATGCCTCGCTTGTACTGCGTCTCGGCCTTCTCCGCTTCCTTTTCGTAGCGGTCCAGGATCTCCTGCTTCTCCGGCGGCGTCTGCACGTCGTTGATGGAGATGGTCAGGCCTGACTGCGAGGCATAGCGGAAGCCGAGCGCCTTGATCTTGTCGAGGCTGTCGGCCACGAGCAGCCTGCCCCAGCCTGCGCTGAGCTCCTCGACGATGGTGCCGATCTGCGTGGCGCGCTTGCCCACCAGGGTGTTGACGTAGCGGAACTCGGTCGGAAGCGCCTCGTTGAAGAGGACGCGTCCCGGCGTTGTCTCGATGCTGAGCCGACCGTTCTCGTCGGGCTCGATGCCAGCGGCGACCAGGCGGTCGCCGAGCGAGGACTCCACCGACGGACGCAGCTGGATGGTGGCGTGGAGGTCCACATCACCAGCGTCGACGGCTGCCTCGACCTCATAGGCGTGGCGGAACGCGCGTCCCTCACCCTTGGCGCCATCGCGCCCGAGGGTGAGGTAGTACGCGCCGAACACCATGTCCTGCGACGGCACCGTGATGGGGCGACCGGTCGCAGGCGAGAGGATGTTGTTGGCACTGAGCATGAGGATCCGGGCCTCGGCCTGGGCCTCTGCCGAGAGCGGCAGGTGGACGGCCATCTGGTCGCCGTCGAAGTCAGCGTTGAACGCCGTGCACACGAGCGGGTGGACCTGGATGGCCTTGCCTTCGACCAGCTGGGGCTCGAACGCCTGGATACCGAGGCGGTGGAGCGTCGGGGCACGGTTGAGGAGCACGGGGTGCTCCTTGATCACGTCCTCGAGCACGTCCCACACCTGGGGCTTGCGACGCTCGACCATGCGCTTGGCCGACTTGATGTTCTGGGCCAGCTCCTTGTCGACGAGCCGCTTCATGACGAAGGGCTTGAAGAGCTCGAGCGCCATCAGCTTGGGCAGACCGCACTGGTGGAGCTTCAGGTTCGGGCCGACCACGATGACCGAACGGCCTGAGTAGTCGACTCGCTTGCCGAGCAGGTTCTGGCGGAAGCGACCCTGCTTGCCCTTGAGCATGTCAGAGAGGCTCTTCAAGGGACGGTTGCCCGGCCCGGTGACCGGGCGACCACGGCGGCCGTTGTCGAACAGCGCGTCGACAGCCTCCTGGAGCATGCGCTTCTCGTTGTTGACGATGATCTCTGGTGCGCCGAGGTCAAGGAGCCGCTTCAGGCGGTTGTTCCGGTTGATGACACGGCGGTAGAGGTCGTTCAAGTCCGAGGTGGCGAAACGGCCACCGTCGAGCTGCACCATCGGGCGCAGGTCGGGCGGGATGACCGGGACAGCGCCCAGGATCATGGCAGCCGGGTCATTGATCCGACGGCCGTGCTCGTCACGGCGGTTGAAGGCCGAGACGATCTTGAGGCGCTTGATCGCCTTCTGACGACGCTGGGCCGAGAGTGGCTTGCGACCATCAGATGCCTCGACGGCGTCGCGCAGCTTGACCTCTTCCTCATCCAGGTCGATGCGCTCGATAAGCGACGAGATGGTCTCAGCACCCATGCCGCCCTCGAAGTAGTCCTCGAAGCGGATCTTGAGCTCACGCCAGAGGAGCTCGTCCTCAATGATCTTGCGGCTGTGGAGCGCCTTGAACTCGGTCATCGACCGCTCGGCGATGTCGATCTCCTCGTCCGCCCTCTCGCGGATCGAGACGATCTCCTTCTCGACGAGGCGCTGGCGCGCCTTGATCTCGGTGTCCTTCGCCCCCTCCTTCTCCAGGTCGGCGAGCTCGGCCTCGAGCGCCTTGTAGCGACGATCGACGTCCAAGTCGCGACGCTTCTCGATCTCAGCGATCTCCTCGCGCAGCTCGACCTCGAGCTCCGGCAGATCGGTGTGACGCTTGTCCTCGTCGACATAGGTCACGAGGTTGGCGGCGAAGTAGATGACCTTCTCGAGCTGCTTGGCCTTGAGCTCCTCGCGGGGCTCGGTGCCCATGAGCAGGTAGGCGAGCCACGACCTGGTGCCACGCAGGTACCAGATGTGGACGACCGGGGCGGCCAGCTCGATGTGGCCCATCCGCTCGCGGCGGACCTTGGATCGGGTGACCTCGACGCCACAGCGCTCGCAGATGATGCCCTTGAATCGCACCCGCTTGTACTTGCCGCAGTAGCACTCCCAGTCCTTGGTCGGACCGAAGATCTTCTCGCAGAACAGCCCGTCCTTCTCCGGACGAAGCGTCCGGTAGTTGATGGTCTCGGGCTTCTTCACTTCGCCGTTCGACCATCCACGAATCGAGTCCGCCGTAGCGAGACCGATCCGGAGCTGATCGAAGGTGTTCACGTCCAGCTTCGTCATCGAACCAGACCCCTCTCTGCCGCGCGTCGTGCGTCTTCTTCGTCACTGCCCCGCTCTGGGCGGCTGATGTCGATCCCGAGCTCCTCGGCCGCCCTGAAGACGTCCTCGTCGATCTCGGCCATCTCGATCTGCTGACCGGCGTCGTTGAGCACCTCGACATCGAGGCACAAGGACTGCATCTCCTTGATGAGCACCTTGAAGCTCTCGGGGATGCCCGGCTCGGGGATGTTCTCGCCCTTCACGATGGCCTCGTAGACCTTCACCCGGCCGAGCACGTCGTCCGACTTGATGGTCAAGAGCTCCTGGAGGGCGTAGGCAGCGCCGTACGCCTCGAGTGCCCAGACCTCCATCTCACCGAAGCGCTGCCCACCGAACTGGGCCTTCCCGCCGAGCGGCTGCTGGGTGATCATCGAGTACGGGCCCGTGGAGCGAGCGTGGATCTTGTCGTCGACCAGGTGGGCGAGCTTCAAGATGTAGACGTAGCCGACCGAGATCGGGTTGTCGTACGCCTCGCCGGTGCGGCCGTTGAACAGCTGGGCCTTGCCATCGTCCTGGATCTGGACGGTGCCGTCGGCCGAGTCGCTGTTGAGCTCCTGGAAGATCTTCTTGATCGTCGGGTGCTTCCCAGCATCCTCGACCTCGTCCCAGTGCGCACCGTCGAAGGCAGGGGTGGCGACCCACGCAGCCGGCTGGGTCCTCGGACGGGTCTTGCGCAGCGCGCCGTCGCCCTTGCCCGAGGTGCCGGTGCCCTCGTTGATCTCGAGGCCCTTCCAACCGTGCCGGGCTGCGTAGCCCAGGTGGCTCTCGAGCACCTGCCCCACGTTCATCCGGGAGGGGACGCCCAGCGGGTTCAAGATGATGTCGACAGGCGAGCCGTCAGCCAGGTACGGCATGTCCTCGACAGGGAGGATCTTCGAGATGACGCCCTTGTTGCCGTGGCGGCCGGCGAGCTTGTCGCCCTCAGAGATCTTTCGCTTCTGAGCCACGTAGACGCGGACCAGGGCATTGACGCCGGGGGGCAGCTCGTGGGAGTCCTCACGAGAGAACACGCGCACGTCGATGACCTTGCCGGACTCGCCATGCGGGACCTTGAGGGAGGTGTCACGCACCTCACGGGCCTTCTCGCCGAAGATGGCGCGCAGCAGGCGCTCCTCTGGGGTCTGCTCGGTCTCACCCTTCGGGGTGACCTTGCCGACCAGCACGTCGCCGGGGCCGACCTCTGCGCCCACGCGGATGATGCCGCGGTCGTCCAGGTCAGCCAGGATCTCCTCGGAGAGGTTCGGGATGTCCCGGGTGATCTCCTCTTCGCCGAGCTTGGTGTCACGGGCGTCGATCTCGTGCTCCTCGATGTGGATCGAGGTGAGCACGTCGTCGCGCACGAGGCGCTCGGAGAGGATGATGGCGTCCTCGTAGTTGTAGCCCTCCCACGGCATGAAGGCCACGAGGAGGTTCTTGCCGAGTGCCAGCTCCCCGTTGTGGGTTGACGGGCCGTCCGCGATCAGGTCGCCCTGGGCGAGCTTCTGCCCCTCGTCGACCAGCGGTCGCTGGTTGATCGCCGTGTTCTGGTTCGAACGGCGGAACTTGGCCAGCACGTAGGTCTTCTTGCCGAGCGGGTGTCCGTTGTGGTCCTTCTGACCGGACTTGTAGTCGACGACCACGTGGTCACCGGTCACCTCGAGCACGGTGCCAGCGCCCTCGGCGGTGATGACGTCACCTGCGTCACGTGCGGCACGCGCCTCGATGCCGGTGCCGATGTACGGCGCCTCCGGCACGACGAGCGGGACCGCCTGCTTCTGCATGTTGGCGCCCATGAGGGCACGGTTGGCGTCGTCGTGCTCGACGAAGGGGATCAGCGCGGTGGACACCGAGATGATCTGCTTCGGGCTGACGTCGATGAGGTCGACCTCTGCGGGCGGCACGTAGTCGATCTCCGACGTGGTGCCGTAGCTCGAGTTGGCGGAGCCCATCCGCACGCCGGTGCCGGCGGGGCCACGACGCACGAGGACTCGGTCCTCGAGGAAGTTGCCCTTGGCGTCGATCGGCGTGTTGGCCTGGGCGATGACGTGCTCCTCTTCCTCGTCAGCGGCGAGGTAGACGACGTCGTCGGTCACGCGACCCTTGATGACCTTGCGGTACGGGGTCTCGATGAAGCCGTAGTCGTTGACCTTGGCATAGGTGGCAAGCGAGCCGATCAGGCCGATGTTCGGACCTTCCGGGGTCTCGATCGGGCACATACGGCCGTAGTGAGAGCTGTGGACGTCTCGAACCTCGAAGCCGGCGCGCTCCCTCGAGAGGCCGCCGGGGCCGAGCGCTGAGAGGCGACGCTTGTGGGCGAGGCCTGAGAGCGGGTTGTTCTGGTCCATGAACTGGCTGAGCTGGCTCGTTCCGAAGAACTCCTTGACCGCAGCCACGACCGGGCGGATGTTGATGAGCGACTGCGGCGTGATCGCCTCGACGTCCTGGGTGCTCATGCGCTCGCGCACCACCCGCTCCATCCGAGACAGGCCGACGCGGACCTGGTTCTGGATGAGCTCGCCGACCGAGCGGATACGACGGTTGGCGAAGTGGTCCTGGTCGTCGATGCGGTAGCTGGTCTCACCGTCGGCCATGTGCTTGGCCAGGTGGAGCATGTAGGTGCTCGCAGCGAGGATCTCAGACGGGGCCAAGGTGCCCTGGCTCTCGCCTGGGCGGTCCAGCTTGACCTTCAAGATGTCCTCGATGCGCTCGATCTCTGGGCCGAGCTTGCGGTTCAACTTGTAGCGACCGACGCGGGTGAGGTCGTAGCGCTTCGGGTTGAAGAAGGCGTTCTCGAAGTACTGGCGCGCCGACTCAGCCGAGAGCGGCTCGCCTGGACGGGCCCGCTTGTAGATCTCGAGGAGAGCGTCTTCCTTGGTCTCGAGCGACCCCTGCTCCTTGGCCCACTGGGCCTCGAGGAAGTCGAAGTGACCGACGAAGCGGTCGTAGAAGGCCTCGTCCTCGTAGCCCAGCGCTCGCAGCAGCGTGAAGAGCGACAGACGGCGCTTGCGGGCCACACGGGTCCCGGCGTTGACGTCACGGTTGGGCTTGTTCTCGATGTCGAACTCGATCCACTCACCACGGTACGGGTGGATGGTGCCGGTGAAGAGGGTCTTTGCGTCACGGCCCGGGGCGAAGATCGCGCCCGGGGAGCGGACCAGCTGGCTGACGACCACTCGCTCGGTGCCGTTGACGACGAACGTCCCACGGTCGGTCATCATCGGGAAGTCCCCCATGAAGACCGTCTGCTCCTTGATCTCGCCGGTGTCGGCGTTCATGAAGCGAGCACGCACGAAGATCGGTGCGGAGTAGGTCATGTCCTTCTCCTTGCACTCCTCGACCGTGAACTTCGGTCCGGGGCGCAGGTCAGGATCAGACGGGTCGAACTCGAGCTCGAGGCTCAAGCGACCGGTGAAGTCCTCGATAGGGCTGATGTCCTCGAACGCCTCCTGGAGGCCATGGTCAAGGAACCACCTGAAGCTCTCTCGCTGGATAGCGATCAGGTCTGGAAGGGGAAGGGCCTCGTCGATGTTGGCGAACGAGACGCGCTCGGGACTCTGGGACCGTGAAGGCAACGGCCTACTCCTCACTGGCTGAATTACGGTGCGGACGACTGAGCTGGGGTTCGGTGGGCGGACGACCGGTCATCCGAGCGCGGAGACGGCACAACAAAGGTGCTGCGACATCGGCAGGCAGGGAGACACGGTAGATGGGATGCTACCCCTGATCCGAGCCGAGCACAAGAGAGGCCTTCGGGATCACCCGAATGCGCCCCGGGAACAAGCCCGTGCTGTGCGCGACCCTACGGATCAGCCGCCCGTGAGTCAAGGAACCTCGACCCCGGACCGGCGAGGCCCGGGGTCGACGCCCTTGATGAAGAGGTGAGCTACTTGAGCTCGACGGTGGCGCCGGCGCCCTCAAGGGCAGCCTTGGCCTTCTCGGCGTCGTCCTTCGACACCTTCTCGAGGACCGGCTTGGGCGCCGAGTCGACGAGGTCCTTGGCCTCCTTGAGGCCGAGGCTCGTGAGCCCGCGGACTTCCTTGATCACGCCGATCTTCTTGTCACCAGCGCTGGTGAGGATGACGTCGAACTCGCTCTGCTCCTCGGCACCGCCGGCAGCATCGCCACCGGCACCGCCGGCAGCAGGGGCGGCAGCCACGGCCACCGGAGCGGCTGCGGTCACACCGAAGCGCTCCTCGAAGTCAGTCAGCAGCTCGCTGAGCTCGATGACAGAGAGCTCGGCGATGCCATCGAGGATTTGCTCTTTGGTCAGGGTTCCAGCCATTGGGGTTTCCTTTCGTGTTTCGATCAGTTGTTGGGATTGAAGAATCAGTCGTCAGTGCTGTCGCCAGCGGGTGCCTCGTCGGCTGCCGGCTCCTGCGCGGGAGCCTCATCGACAGCAGGTGCCTCGGCGACGGGTGCAGCCGCGTCAGCGGCCTCATCAGTGGCCTCCACCGGTGCTTCGTCGACAGGTGCCGCATCAGTGGTCTCGTCAGCGGGCTCTGCTGGTGCCTCGTCGACAGGTGCCTCATCGGTGGCTGGCGCCTCGACAGCCGGCGCCTCATCGGCGGGCTTGGAGTCGATCAGCGCACGCAGGCCGTAGGCAAAGCTCTGCGGGACCGCCCTGAACAGACCAGCCAACGACTGCATCGGCGAGGCGATGAGGCCGGCGAGCTGGGCGAGGAGGACCTCGCGGGACGGGAGGCTGGCCAGGGCCTTGAGGTCAGTGGCCGACAGGGCCTTGCCGTCGAGGACGCCGCCCTTGATGACGAGCTCAGGGTTGTCCTTGGCGAAATCACGGAGCGCCTTGGCGACCGCGCTCACGTCACCCTCGATGAAGGTGATGGCGGTCGGACCGGTCAGGTGTTCGCTGATCCCCTCGTGGTCGCCGCCAGCAACAGCCAGCTTGACCAGGGTGTTCTTGAAGACCTTGTAGTCGCCGCCGACGGCGCGAAGGTTCCGACGGAGCTCGGCCATCGCTGCAACGGTCAGGCCGCGATACTCGGTGACGACAGATGCCTGCGCCCCCTCGAGGCGCTCACGCACCTCGTCGACGACTGCGACCTTGTCTGCTCTCGGGTTGTCCATCTCTCGTCCTCCACCGGCTCTGCCGGTCTTGGGGCTTCGGCCATCCGGCTCGAGAGAGGACCCACGCAGCTCGGCGCTGCGGGAGACCACCTCGTCAGGCGAACCTCTCGGTCCCTTCGGCCGCCGGAGCGGCACCGGATGTCTTCGGCGTCAGTTGTTGGGAATTCTGTGGCAGCCACCACGGCGGCTGCGGGGTCCTGACATTAGCGCACCCGGCAAGGCCGGGCCAGCCGGTGCTCAGGCGCTGGCGGTGGCGAGCTCCTCGTCGACCTCTCGGATCAGGGCTGGGTCAAGCTTGACGCCAGGTCCCATCGTCGAGGAAACCGTGGCGGAGAGCACGTAGCGGCCCTTGGCCGATGCGGGCTTGGCCCTGAACAGCTCTTCGATCACCGCACGAGCGTTGGCGATCAGGTCCTCCTTCGAGAAGGAGACCTTGCCAATGGGCATGTGGATGTTGCCGACCTTGTCGGTGCGGTACTCAATACGCCCCGCCTTGAACTCCCCCACTGCCTTGCCGACCTCGGTGGTGACGGTGCCGGTCTTGGGGTTGGGCATCAGGCCACGAGGACCAAGGACACGACCGAGGGTACCGACCTGACCCATGAGGTCAGGGGTGGCGATGACGATGTCGAAGTCCAAGAAGCCCTCAGCGACCTTGGCCACCAGGTCGTCGGCGCCGACGATGTCAGCACCTGCGTCACGGGCCTCGGTGGCAGCGTCGCCGGCGGCGAAGACCGCCACGCGGACGTCACGACCGGTGCCAGCGGGGAGCGACAGGGTGCCGCGGACGATCTGCTCAGCCTTGCGGGGGTCGACCCCGAGCTGCACAGCGAGCTCGACGGTCTCGTCGAACTTCGCCGAGGCGAGCTCCTTGACCTGCTCGATCGCTGCCGGGAGGGTCTGGAGAGACTCCCGGTCGACCTGCTTGGCGGCGTCTGTGTACTTCTTACCGTGCTGGCTCATTGCTCAGTCCTTCGCTTTTCTCTGGCGTTCAGTTGACGGAGATGCCCATCGAGCGGGCCGTGCCGGCCACCTGGCGCTTGGCCATCTCGAGGTCGTCCGTGTTGAGGTCGGGCATCTTGGTCTTGGCGATCTCCTCGACCTGGGCGTCGGTGACCGAGCCGGCGGTCTCACGGCCGGCGGTCTGCGCACCCTTGTCGAGACCAGCGGCCTGGCGAAGCAGCGCTGGGGTCGGTGGGGTCTTCAGGATGAAAGTGAAGCTGCGGTCCTCGTAGATCGAGATCTCCACCGGGACCACCTGGCCACGCATCGACTCGGTCTGCTCGTTGTACTGCTTGCAGAAGTCGACGGTCTGGATGCCGTGCGGTCCAAGGGCGGTGCCCACCGGGGGTGCCGGTGTGGCGGAGCCAGCATCGAGCTGGATCTTCACGAGTGCGATGAGCTTCTTCGGGGGGGCCATGGTGTTCCTCTTCCTTGCCTGACGTGGGAGTGGGTGGGCTCAGGCGTCTGCCTAGAGCTTCGCCACCTGACTGAACTCGAGCTCGACCGGGGTCTCCCGGCCGAAGATGTTGACGAGGACCTTGAGCTTGAGCTGGTCTTCGTTGATCTCGGCGATCTGACCGGAGAAGTCCGCGAACGGACCCTCCTTGACGCGGACCGTCTCGTCGATCTCGTACTCGAGGCGTGGCCGGCTGCGCTTCGCGGGCGCCTGCTCGCCACCGATGATCTCGACCTGGAGGATGCCCTCGACCTCTTTGCGCGACAGCGGGACAGGCTTGGTGCCTGGGCCGACGAAGCCGGTCACGCCAGGCGTCCCTCGGATCGCTCCCCATGCATCGTCGTCGAGGTCGCAGCGCACGAGGATGTACCCCGGGAAGACCTTCTTCGACACGGTGACCTTCTTGCCGCCCTTGAACTCGACGACGTCCTCCATCGGGATGACGATCTCGTAGACCGAGTCCTCCATCGAACGAGAGACGATGACGTTCTCGAGGTTGCCCTTCACCTTGTTCTCGTAGCCCGAGTAGGTATGGACCACGTACCAACGACCTGGTCGGTCGTAGGGGCTCTGGATGATCGGACCCTCGTCCTCATCCTCGTCGTCCTCGTCGAAGGCGCCATCGAGCCCATCGTCAGCCACAGTGGCGATGACGATCTCCTCGACCACCTCGCCGTCAGCCGTCTCGGCGACGATCTCGGTCACCTCGATCTCCTCGGTCATGTTGTCCTCACTCATCGTTGCGTCGCTCTTCCCAGGCTCAGTGCTTGAACAGGAACAGGACGAACTTGCCGAACACGAGGTTGAGGCCGTAGATCAGGCCGATCATCACGATCAGCACGAAAAGCGTGATCGAGGTGTAGTTGATCAGCTCTGCGCGCGTCGGCCATGAGACCTGCCGCATCTCCTCGCGGACCTCACGGAAGAACTGGCGGATGCCTGCTCGCTGCTGTGGCTGGCGGCGCTGCGCGGTGGTGGCCGCTGCGGCGCGACGAGACGAGGGCGCGCCGTCAGGGCCGGTCTGGCCCTGCTTCTGCATCATCCTCTTGGTCTCGCGGTTCACGCTGTTCCTTCGTTCTTGACTGTCGTTGGCGCAGATCTCCTGCACCGAGCAGGGCAGGAGGGACTCGAACCCCCAACCGCCGGTTTTGGAGACCGGTGCTCTACCAGTTGAGCTACTGCCCTTCGATGGGCGACCTTTGAACAGACCGCCCAATCGTCAGGCCCGCCGGAGGCGGAGCACGATCGTACCACCGCCCCGCCAGGGCTCGTCTAGCGGGTCTCCTTGTGGAGGGTGTGGCGGCGATCGAAGCGACAGAACTTCTTCATCTCGATGCGCTCTCGGTCGTTCACCTTGTTCTTCGTGGTGATGTAGTTGCGTCGCTTGCAGTCCTGGCACTCGAGCGTTACCTGGACCCGCTTCTCGTTCTTTGCCACGGGATCTCCCTCGCTTCTTCCTCGGTTCTCATGCCCCCCGACGAGGGGCTCGTCGGGCCCCGCTCTGGGACCCTCGGTAGCGGCGGCGGGACTCGAACCCGCGACAACACGATTATGAGCCGTGTGCTCTGACCAACTGAGCTACGCCGCCTTGCGAGCCCTCGGTGGGGATTGAACCCACGACCCCCTCCTTACCATGGAGGTGCTCTGCCACTGAGCTACAAGGGCGAAACACGGCCCTCGAACCGGCCGCCCGTCAATGATAGCCGCGTCTCGAGAGGTGCTCCCCCGCGTGGGGCCATGGCGAGAAGCCACCACCCCCACGGGTACCATCTCTCTCAGTGCGCACCCGCCTTGTCGAGCACGCTGATGCCTCAGCCCTGCTTGCGATCTACAACCCCGAGGTCATCGAGACCACTGTGACCTTCGATGTCATCCCGCGCACCATGGACGAGCAGCTCGAGTGGATTGACAGCCACCTCGGTGCGCACCTCGCCATCGTCGCGGTCAGCGACGACGGCGACGAGGAGATCGGCCACCTCGGTGCCCGTGGCGAGCGGATCGTCGGCTACGCCTGCTTTGGTCCGTACCGCTCACGGGCGGCCTACGCAACCACCGCCGAGGATTCTGTGTACGTGGACCGCTCGGCCCGGGGACGTGGCGTGGGGCGGCTCTTGCTCGACGATCTCTTGGCCGCAGGGGTCGAGGGTGGCTTCCACTCGGTGATCGCTCGGATCGTCGGAGAGAACCAAGCTTCGATCGACCTCCACCTCGCGTGTGGCTTCGAAATGGTGGGCATCGAACGAGAGGTCGGGCGCAAGCACGGCCGGTGGCTCGACGTCGTCGAGCTCCAGCGCTTGCTCTAGGTCAGCTGGCGACGAGGTCGCGATCAGCGACGCCCTGCTCCACGCGACCGATCTGCGTCCAGCGACCAAGTGGTGCGACCACGAAGACGAGCAGTGCCACCAGGCTGATGGCCAGGACCAGCGGATCAGCGTGGAGCAGCTCGACCAGCATCGTCCTCCCACCGGGCAGACCGATAAACGGCGCGGTGACCGAGAGCACGATCAGGGTCGTCCGGATCCGTCCCTCCGCCACAGGGGCCAACAGCACGAGGCCCCAGGTGAGGTACCACGGCTGCACGACCGGACCGAGCACCACGAAGAGCAACAGCGTCAGACCCAGCGCGGTGAGCTGGCCGATGCGATCAGACTCCTTGAGCAGCCACACGCCGATCACGACAGCGGCAAGTAAGCCGAGCAATCGGGTGATGGTGAGCACCGAGGCCATCGAGACGCCGGCCCCGAGGGCGTGGAGCAGTCCAGTGATCCCCATCCCGATGCCGGTGGCAGGCGCAGCCCATGAGCGAACGGTTCCCGGCGTAGCGAGGTTCGAGACCCAGCCGAGGCCGAGGCCGCTGATGGCAGTGAGCGCCGCCAGCACGCCGGCTGAGAGCAGGCCCGCCAAGACGAGCGGTCGGAGCCGCTGACGGAAGGGGACATCTGGGCCGAGCCAGTCCCAGGCGATGTAGAGGATGCCGAGCGCGGCCGGAGCCTTGACCGCCGCGGCGAGCGCGCACAGGACGATCCCCCAGACAGGGTGCTTGAGCCGGGCGGCGGTCACCCCAGCCACAAGGAGGGCGATCATCATCCCGTCGTTGTGGGCGCTGCCCACGATCGTGATCAGCACGAGCGGATTTAAGACAGCGAGCGAGAACGCCTCGCCGGGGTCACGCCCGACGCTTCGGGCCAGCTTGGGGATGCACACCGCCAAGAGCGCCACCGAGCCGAGCTCGAGGAGACGGAGCGCCATCACGGTGGCGGTGGCGTGGTGGAAGGTCGCCGAGGCGAAGAAGCCGTCGATGATCAAGAACAACGGCCCATAGGGTGCCGGCGTATTGCCCCAGAGCGGATCCACCGGATTCACATAGGGGCCAGAACCGAGAGTGAAAGGCCCGTAGATGTAGGGGTTGATGTGGTGGCTGACCATCTCGCCCTGGGCCGCGTAGCTAAAGACGTCGCGGCTGAACATCGGGGCGGCGATCACGAGCGGAATGATCCAGAGCACCAGGATCCACGTGAGGTACTTGATCGGTGCGCCGGGTCGGTTCTTCAGTGCCTTCGAGACCTGCAGCCAGACTCGAAGTAGCAGCACTAGGCCGCCGTAGACGAGCAACAGGCCGAGCATCAACAGCGTCTGGTTCTCCGGGTCAGTGGCCGCGGTGTTGGCGGTCGGCACGCCGAAGGGCCAGGTGCCGGGCATCTCGAGCTTGAACGGCGAGTTGGAGAACGAGCCACCGACGGTGATGGCGATGATCGCCAGGAATCCGATGATCGCCGGACGGCGAAGCCACGCCCAGCCCTCGGGCGCCTCCGCCTCGCTGCGACGCCAGCGACGGAGCGAGTTGAACACGTGCGTGCCGCTCGCCACTGCTGTGTCGAGAGCCCGCCGTGCCGTCGCGACAGCACCAGGCTGATCGATCGCTGTGTCGGAGGAGATTGGTGCGTGGTCCATGAGGGTTGCGAACAACGGCATTTGCGTCGTTTCGTAACGGCATTGTAACCAAAGCGATCGACGTTCGCAGGATCTACCTGAGAGGACACTTGTGATCGTGCGGCCTCACGTGGAGGCCGCACGATCACGAGCGGTGGTGGGCCGGGAGGGATTCGAACCCCCGTAGGCTGAGCCGTCTGGTTTACAGCCAGATCCCTTTGGCCACTCGGGCACCGACCCGGCGGAGATGCTAGCCGCGCTCGAGGTGGCGCGACATCAGGCAGCCGCCGAGCCGCGGCGGATACGATCCGTGCCATGCCATCCTTCGACATCGTCTCAGAGGTTGACCTCCAAGAGGTCCGCAACGCCGTCGACCAGGCCAACCGCGAGGCTGGCACCAGGTTCGACTTCAAAGGCACCGACTCCACCATCGAGATGACCCCTGACGAGCTGCTCCTGACCTCGTCCACCGAGGACCGCCTCCGGGCGCTCTACCAGGTGCTCGAGGAGAAGCTCGTGCGTCGAGAGGTCTCGCTCAAGTCGCTCGACCCCAAGGGCATCGAGGAGGCATCGAGGGGCACCGCCCGCCAGCGCGTGGTGCTCAAGGCCGGCATCGGCCAAGACGAGGGCAAGAAGATCAACAAGCTCATCAAGGATCTCGGCCTCAAAGGCGTCACCTCGCAGATCCAAGGTGAGCAGGTCCGTGTGACCGGCAAGAAGCGAGACGACCTCCAGCAGGTCATCGCCGCGTGCAAGGCCGCCGACTTTGGCGTGCCCCTGCAGTTCAACAACTTTCGCGACTGAGCACAGGCGGGCTCAGCTGGCGCTGGCCTGCTCCTCGGCGGTGAGGTGCTCATCGAACTCCTCGATCTCAGGCACGTGGAAAAGCCGGTTGAACAAGAGCAGCTTGAGCACCCAGAAGCGCGCATTGGGCTGGTTGGTCCGCCAGTCCATCATGCTGACGCTCGGGAACTGCGTGGGATAGCCCACCATTTGCGACATGCCAATGATGTCGATCTGCAACCGCGAGGTCTCGATGAACACATACGCGTACAGCGATCCGGCCAGGTTCCAATAAGCGTCCGGCGGGGGAATCTTGTCTTCGGGCTTGTTATCGGTGGGCAGAATCACGCCCAACTCGTCCAGGTCGGTGCGCGTCTCCGGCGAAAGCCCCTTGCGAATCTGCTCCACATACCGCACCGTATTCAGGAAGCCGTCGGCCTGATCGAAGAAGGTGTACTTCCATTGATCGATGGTCTGGTCCTTCCCCGGCGATGCGTAAAAGTGGTAGGAAATCACGTCCAGAGGAATCCCCGGCCGGTGGTTCTTGTGGTCAAGGAAATACTCGAAGTACTTCGGAACCAGGCTCGGCATCGCCAGGGCCATGCCCACGAACTTTGTGTCCGGCGAGACCTTGTGGATTGCGCTCACCATCGCGTCGTAGCGCTCGGCGTACTGCTCCGGCGTGGTCTTGTGCTCAAACTCGGGCTCGTTCAGCGCTTCCCAGTAGGGCAGTTTGTAGTGGTAGCCGGACTCGTGCTTCACGCCGTTTTCATCGGTGAAGCCGCCGTTCACATACCAGCTCACCAGCCTCGCGTAGTAGTCGCCCAGTTCCTTGCCGGTCGGATCGCGAAGCTCGGTGCCCTGCGTATATTCCCAGACCACCTGGTTGGGATCGGCGGGGTACGCAACCGGCTTGTCTGTTTTGAACAGCCAGGTCGGAATCGTGCTGAAATTCAGGATCGGCGAGTGGCCTTCGGTCGCCGCCAGAAAGTCCTTGGTCATGGGGTCGATGAGGCTGAAATCCCACGAAGTCTTCTGCGCTGTCGGCGGCTCCAGTTCGGCGACGGCGAGTTTTGGATAGGGCAGCCAAGGCACGTAGCGCACGTAGTCGGCGCCCAGTTCCTTCACGGCCTTATAAGAGGCCACACCCAGCGGCTCTCCCGGACGCAGCGGAGGATTCACCACCACCTGCAACGTGGGCGTCGACCTCGAAACTACCGTGGTCTTGTCCCAGTCAATGGTGAGTTTGGGTGCGGGTTGCCCATGCAGGGAGACCGCGGTCACAACGCAGGCAAAACCCGCAACGAGCAAACGGGTGAAATTGCACGCCTTCCACGTAGGGTTGAATTCGCTCATACTTGACTCTCCTTCGCGCATTGCGCGCGATCCGCCAGCCATCTTATCACTCGCTTATAAGACATAGATATATTTTCCGTATTGGTAAAGTGCGCTTCCCTCCAGCCACCTTTTGCTTGTCAGATACCAGCCTTGCCTGGCCGCAACGGATTTGAGCATTACTTGTAGAAATCAGCCAGCGGCTCTTCAATCCCACGGCGTACCAGTTCTTCGCGCTCGCTCACGGGCCGCCAGCCCAGATCGTCCTTCGCCGCCGTACAGTCGAAATGGGCCAGCTGCGTCCTGCTCTCCCAGTCGCGATACGAGGGCAGTCGCCGCTCCGGGTGACGAACCGCAACCTTGACCGCCCACTTGACCATGTCCATGCAATAGAACTTGAGAATTGGCGTAGCGTGCCGCTGAATACGCATTCCGGCTGCGCGATCCAGTTCATCCAGATACTCCTGCGCGCTCAGGCAGGGGTCCGCCACAAGATTGAATGACCGGCCTTCGATGCCGGGCTTCCCGATCACGGCCATCAGCCCCGCGGCCACATCTTCCACCAGCACCAGCGGGAGCTTATTCCTGCCTTCACCCCAAACCTGGCACACCGCATCGTGCCACCACATGCCCACGCCCCAATGGAAAGGATTTCCACCGCGCCCAATCACAATACCCGGCCTCAGAATCACAACCGGCAATCCCCGCTCCCGGTGCATTATTACCAATAATTCCTCAGAAACGGCCTTGGCCCGCGCATAAAGATTTCTGCTTGCAATCCGCGGATCGAGAGGCGTCGCCTCGGTAATGGCCCCGGCCCCCGCACCCGCATAATACGAGTCGATTGTGCCCGTGTAGACCAGCCGCTTGACACCCGCCTCCAGAGCGCATTCGGCCACCTGCCTGGTCGCTTCGATCTCGTATTTCTGGTAGTCGTCCCAGCTCTTTACATTCGCCCGCGCCAGGTGCAGAACGCATTCCACGCCGTCCATTGCGCGCAGCAGCGAGTCCCTGTTCATCAAGTCGCCGCTCAGGCAGTGCACTTGTGTCCGCAAAGCTTCAGGCATACTTGCCGCATTCCGAACCAGCAGCCGTGCGTATGAGCCCGATTCGATCAATTGCCTAACCAACTCCTTGCCGATGAAACCCGTTCCGCCCAGCACCAGAACACGCGGAGTTGCAGCGTCGCTGGTCGAAATTGGACTTCCCTTGGGCGCAACCGTCTCCGGCGGCAGCTTCGCCAATGCTCCGATCTGTTCGCAAACACCGATGATCTTGGCCGCATTGCGTCCATCGATGCGTTCGTCCAGAGTTTCCGCATTGTAGAAAGCGTCCATCGCCCGTGAAATGCTCTCGCCATAAGCCGTGCCGCGGGCGCAGAGGTGCAATTTCGACAGCACGTACTTCCGCAAAGTCCGCCGCGCCTGCTGCTTGAGGCTCTTCGCCTGGTTCGCAATCATGGCGTAGTTTTCAAAGTCCGGATCGCTTGGCCGGTGCTCGTGAAGCATATAGGTGTTGCGCTCGAAATCCACCGTGCCTGCCGCCAGCGACCCGCGCACATGAATGGTGTATTCGGCAAAGGCCGGCACAAACGAAAAGCGCAGTTCCACAACCGTTTTGCCCTTGAAGCCATTCACCTGCCAATGACGATAGAAGCTGCGTCCGGTGGGCAGTTCGACGGGATTCGATGCACGCACCGTCATCTCTTCCGGCTCGCCCACCAGGTCAAGCATGTGCGCTACCGAGTGCGATCCAATCTCGAGCATGATATTGCGCGGGTCGAGCAGCATCCACGTGTCGAAGGGTCCAAATGCCGCCAGCGGCAGAAAGCGGTTCCACGTGATCGTCACCTGGTCGATGCGCCCCAGAACGCCGCTGCGTACATCTCTCCGCAACTGCTCGTAAGGCTCAGAGAAAAGGAAGTTGTGTCCCACGCCCAATCGCACGCCACGCTCGGAGGCCAGCCGTGCCAGTTCTTCGCAGCCGGTCGCGCAATCGCACATGGGCTTTTCCATAAACACATCCACATCGGCTTCAATCGCCGCGCGCGCAGCCTCATCGGGGAGGCG
>Ga0118677_10006032_pt1 | contig 20803 bp, 18 predicted proteins | sample AliMusrvi5mmetaG_FD_86154 | JGI IMG/M metagenome (GOLD analysis project Ga0118677, IMG submission 86154)
TCACGATCCCGAACTGCGCGGCATGGTGCAGCAAGTCGGCGACTTTCGCGCTCCAGATCTCGTTCTTGCTCGGGAGGCAGTTGACGTTCGGGCATGACCCGCCGATCCACCGGCGCTCGACGACCGCAACACGGCGCCCGGACCTCGCCAGGTGCCACGCCAGCATCTTGCCTCCAGCTCCGCTGCCGAGCACGAGGTCTTCATACGGTTTCGGCTGAGGCATATTCATCTCCTTATACGCAGAATGCCAGGGATGTTTAAAAGCTTACGAGCATCTCCCGGACGTGGGAAGGTTCTCCGGTTTTCAACGGGGCAATGGGTGCTTGATCGAGCGTGTGGCCATGGGTGGAGCGACTTACCACGTCGTGTCGTTTTTTAAATATATTATGGCCGGAGGGCCCTGAAGTAAACCTTGTTGAAGGAAAGAGAGGTTTTGTCCTTAACGGGCTTAGCACCGCTGCGGTTGACACTGCACTGTATCGCAAGTATAGTCGCAATGATCTCAAGTTGTTGAAAAACCGGATCATTTCCGGATAGTGATCGGCGGGGTGTCATGCCGGGCGCGCGGCCGCCACGGCAAGTCCCTTTTCACCTGAGGTTTGCGGGAAGAAATAACAATGATCTCAAGAGAGGTGCTCTATTGAAACCCAAATCATCAGTTTGTGTTCTCATTGTGCTCGTCTTGGCCTTGTTGCCGGGATGCGCGGGTACAATCAATACACGGAGAGACCCTTCCTTTGCCGGCAGCCACATACGAGTCGCTTACATAGTCGAAAACAGATCGTCCAATATGGTTCAAAATGAGTACAGTGTCAGCTCGGACATGTTCGTCCACAATGGGATGGTTATGCCTATGCCCATACTCAACGTGAGAGACGGATATGTATACCCCTCCGAAAAACGAGGTGAAACGGAGGAACACATTGCCGGAGCCCTTAAAAAATATGGCATCGATGTCGTGGCCGGTCCGGAGGATTCGAAGCCCGAAAGCGCTGATATCATAATTAGATACGTCGATAAGTGGAAATGGGATTTAGCATGGTATTTGACGTACCTCAGAATCACCTTCCATGATTCTAAAACCGGGGCGGAGTTGGTTTCGGGGGAGTTCATCAATAGTGAGGTCCATAGCTTTCAAAACCCCGGCAGAGAGGTTCCAAAAATCATTGAAAGGATAATGGGTAAGGGTCTCTGAGAGCATCCGATCCCAATATCGTTGGTCCGCATTGAGGTCCCGGACGGTGGGGCAGGGTGGATGCGCTTTCATCGTGCCAATAACACACGAGCCTCTGAACACGTGATCGGCGCGTGGCAAGTCCTGACCCGGATAAACTGCATTCGGCCTCAGTGTCTATCACCAATTCTTTCCGACCATCGTTTACAAAATCTTTGACTGTGATTTCATGCCGCGGTGCGCGGCTGATAAAGAAAGTCTACCCGCTACTGAGCATTCTTTGTCTTCAACTGCCGCAACAGATCGTCAAATGAGCCTTTCGATAGTATCGAGTCGAACTGAGTGCGATAGTTGAGTGCCAGATCGATCCCTTCGATCACAATGTCATATACCTTCCAATTTCCGTCTTTGCGGATGAGTGAGTAATTAACGGCAATCTTGCCGGACTGGTCCCCGGCGACAAAGGCGTCGACAACCGCAAACTCTCCTTCCATCTGTTTGCGCCTGCCGAAGTCGATCTTGATCTTTTCGTTTGCGTACTTTTCCATTTTCCTGATGTACACGTTAAATATGAGCTGACTGAATTCCCGCGTGAATTCCTGCTGCTTCTCGGGGGGCACCGTCTTCCATCGAGGCCCCAAAGCGCGCTTGGCCATTTCTGTAAAGTCAAAGTCCGAGTCAACCACGTTTCGAATTTTTTCCCTGCGAACTTGCATGTCTCCGGGGTACTCCTTGAGGAGTAGAAGCACCTTGTCCATCCCGGCTTTGACTAGTGCGTCCGGGTCCTCGAACGCCACCCCCCGGGAAACATTCAAGCCCAGACAGACAAAAATGATAAGTGCCATCGAAATGATGCATTTGCTCATACAACCCATTTGTGAGTGTACTCCAAGCGATATCCACCCTTTCTCAAGGGCCGAAGAAGAAGGTTAAAGGCGATCTGCCTGATGTAACATGATAAGCTTTAATAATTAAAGGACAAGCTGGAATAATCAACAAAAGAAAATGCATCGAATCAGGAATCTCCGGATTGACTTCATCGAGATATCTTCTTACCTTTGCCGGCATTAGTTCATGTTTTCACGTGCAGATATCACTTAGTCGTCAGTTTTGTAAGCCTGTTGGTCTTTTACCACCGGTGTGACCCCGCTCCTGAGGATTTCATTTGCGCGACGAAGCTGATGGCTTCGCTTATGTACTGCACGGGGTGCGCTGGGCTTCGTTTGATGGAGTGGTGAAGATGTGAAAGCAATCCAGGAGAGTGACTTGGCCGACGGCTGGGGCCGCATTCAGATGGGGAGCGCCCTGGATCGCAAATACCCAAACGCTCCGAGGGACCGGCGCCGACAATGGGTCTTCCCACGGGAAAACCGGTGGAAGATCACGAAAACCGGCGAGGAAGGAATGAGAACTATTAGTGGAATGAACAAGAAGATGCGACAACTTCTTATACAGAAAGAGCCAGTCCGCGTTCGCGGTTGTATACAAACTGTATAATTATTGTCCCCCCGGCAACATAATAACAAAAAGGGGGTGATGCTTATGAGGTAAGATGTTCAGCCACTTTCAAAGTGGTAGAGAGGTAAACAAACCTTTCTTATTATACTATTCCCATTCGATTTATCAATCGTACAAGTTATGGTGTCGGTAATATTCTGATTTAATTGCAGAAAAGTAGTGTTATCTTCAAGAAAAACACGCAAAAAATACAGTTTTAACGAATCATTTTTATAAATCATAAAGCTATGAGCGTATGTCAAGTTTGGATGATATACTTCTGTTTTAACATTATTAACCAACGTGTATAGTTGGATATTTTCGGAAGAGAATCCATTGGAATTTGAAGGATCTAACAAATCGTTACCCAAATTGTCATTATAGGCAATATCTAAGTATTGCGCAACATAAACTGTACCATCCTTTTTACAACCATTTATGAACACAAGCATAAATGCAATACAAATAAATAATAATGTTTTCATAATTGTAAAGTTTTTGCTTATTTAATTACGTCATTTTTAATATTAAAGTTTCATGAATGTATGTTATAAACCATATCATTAGCGTATTGAAAATTATTACCACCTGGATTCCATTGGTTAAAATAAAACCAACCATTATAACTACCGCTCCAACCCCAATTCATATTAAATAAAAGATATTGAGATGTTTCAACTCCATTCATATAATAGGTTGTTTGCATATATCCGTCACAAACCCATTCGTGACATTCAGAATAACTTACAGGAATTCCGAGAATAGTTGTCTCATCACTGCAGCCACTAAGAAGAACAGGTTCGTTATAATTTAGATTAGACACAACAGTATTATAGCTTGAATATGTATAATTTGCAAAAGAGGCAGAACTATAACCAAAAGTATTTTTAAGAGCTGGTGCAATACTTGAAGAATTAGCGCCAGATGAAATTCCTCCGTAATTCATGCTTACAGAGTTTCCGATATCACGCATTAGGTGAGCAATAGCATTGTTTCCAGTATTCGATGGCATTGTACTCCAACTATAATTTGAGGGGGATTGCCAATATTTCATCACCTGTGACATCGCTGTTGCTACACAACCAGTCACAGCATATCCACAAGGTCCGTCTGTTGCGATAGGGCAATAGGTATTATATCCACAACCTTGATCCCAAGTGGTATTTAAAAGTGGACCAACTGTAATTGTCGTTTCTGAATACGTAGGCGGGATTGGAGGAGGACACTCCTCAACTTTTGTACTTTTTAATAAGCTCTCATCACATTGCAAACTATTCCATTGATATTCTGCTAATGCTGATTGTTGTATGTTCGAAGTTCTTAGATATTTCGTATATGAAGCTGAAGCATTAAACCACTTTGATAATCCCAAAGGTATAGAATCCAATTTGAAATTACCTGTATCACTATACCCCACTATTGGAAGTTCCCTTTTGTCTGCAGAAAGAATTACAAATCCACCTGACTCATAATTTAAAACATAGAAATATGGATTTCTTTGTTCTTTATCTAAAATAGTAAGAGAACTCTTAATTTTTCTTTTCCCTGAATACTTTGCCGACTTCAAATTTACAAGGCCAACAGTTTTCAATACTATATCACTTTTGTTTATGTTTTCAGCAATATTAATTGCTAAATTTAAAGAAGCAAAAAGAGGGTCATCTTTGTAGGAATAATTGTTAGATTGATCGGGAGCTTTACTTGTGGAATCTTTAGTACACGACTGATTATAAATAATCAATACAATTCCAAAAACAAATAAAATATATGTAATTAATGATTTCTTCATTTCAAAAATTTTTAGTTAATATTGGTTTTATAATTAATCATACAAATCATAAAATGGTAACCCCCTGGCTCTGTTAATTATTGTTAAAATTCATATTTTTCCCCTTATGATATTTAATAACAAGCAACACAATATATTTTGCTATTATAGTGAGGTGTTTAATGTTTTGATTTTTTTTTACTCAGATCTATAGACGATATTCAATTTCACCTTCAGAGACCTGTTTGATCATGATCCATTGGTCAAAATAAATGAAAACTGAATTAAGGCATTAGTCTTAAATTCATATAGTTACACTAAGAATTTAATACAGGGCTATATGAATACAAAAATAGTACGAACCAATAAAACGGGCAGTTGGGCTTTACCTGGAGACCCGATTACTCACCACGAGTTTAAGGCACGCATTATAGAGGCCGAAAAGGGATCTTTCTACGCCATAGAGGAATCCAAAAAAATCTTAAAGTGATGGAGGAAGAAAAGAGACTCCCTGAAAGGGTCTCCAGAGAATTTATCTTTAACCTCAATCATATCTATACATTCTGAATAGGGGACTTTTGTATCAGGCAAGCAGAACATTACGAAAACTAAATCTGGAAGCTTGTTGATGGGTTGACGTTCTACTGGCAGTTCTTTTCTGAATGTTGCCACTTACCCAGATGCATTCGATCCCTGCGGGATCGCACCCTCTTTAGATCATTGACTTTTCTATAAACATGCAAACCCTCCGGGCTTTGGGAACCCATTTTCAATCAAACTCCGTATTAAACACCGTGGAAACGAAAACTATAAAGTTACCCGATAGTTTCATCGATATTCTGGTTAACCTTCCTGAAACCGAAATGGGATACCAGATTGTAAAGGTTATATTGCGAAACGGGAAAGTTCTGCATGGCCAAAAGGTTCTCAATTCTGAACTATTAATGCTTGAGAAAGACGAACTTATTCAGGCCAGAGATATTGTGAATATTGAATTGGAAAGCAAATAAAGAATTATTGATTCCCTCCTATCAAGAAAATTAATTTCTTACATCACTCTCCTTCGGATAGGCATTCAGGATGTTCAAATCAGCTTCGTTGACATCATGTCTTTTGGAATATCGGGAGGAGCTGGCTCAATAAAAACGGCTTCAACTAATTTCAGCTATTTAATCCGTAACAATTTAGAGAGATAAAACCCATCACCCCAAAGGGTTTCTCCCTGGGTCAAAGCTATACCTGGGCTATACTCGGGCTTTATCTTGTGTATAGCTTGTGTATACCTTGTGTGTACCTTGTGTGTAGCTTGTGTGTTCCAAAACACATAAGGTACACTTATGCTAATCCTAATGTATACATAAAATATACTTAAACTAAAGCTTTGGTATTGACCGATAGTGAAACGAACCCTACTCAATCCTTCATGCACCGGGAGCAGAAAGAAAAGTTTTACTGGTAGTTGTTTTTACGCCAAACGCACCAATCAGGATATCCTTTCCCTTTAGTTACTCCTTTGATGAAAATTATTAAGTCCTGTAAACAGTAGCTAATTAGGGTATTACATGTGAATGTATAGAACCCCTAATGGACGAATGTTACAAGCTTATCTTTGTGAAAGTCTGGTGTGAAAAAACGTGGTATCCATTCTGAATAATCCATTAAGTTTTAATCCTTATTTCTCAATGTTATAGGTTAATTCTGAAAGCTATGATTATAAAAACGTCTTGTAGAATTAATGAATCAGACAATTTAAAATGATAATTTGATTTATTTATTTCTAATATCCGGATGGGGTTCTGTGAAATTTTTGTAGTTTGTGCGCCCCTAAACTTTCAGGGAGCATTTATATTGGAATTTAAATAATGAGAAAATATAAGCTACTTATACTTATCCCTTGCATTCTCTTCTTCCTGTTCTCGGGTTGTAAAAAGTTTTCCAGCATGGATAAATATAAAAGACCCGATTGGCTTCCGGGGAAATTGTATACAGCCGTGTCGGTTCAAAAAAATCTTAGCTTGTTTGCCGAATGTTTACGACTTACAGGATTGGATACCATTATTGGTGTAGCGGGAAGCTGGACTGTTTTTGCCCCGACAGATGATGCCATGAGACAATATCTGTCTGAAAATAATTATTCCGGCGTTTCAAACATTCCAAAAGGAGAGCTTTTGAGAATCATCAAATTCCATATTATACAGGATCCATGGTCGCTTAATCAATTGAAAACGCTGGGTTCAGATGGCTGGAGAATAGTGGATGATAAAAAAACGAACTCCTACGCATATAAACGCCAAACAATTTTGCAAAACCCGAACCAGAAATATTGGATCAAAAGGGAGAATAAGAAAGAAATAATTGTGACAGATTCAACGATCGCAGACCGTTACAAAATGGAATATACTTCATCAAGAAAATATGTACCCATATTTTACGATAAGTATTTCACTATAAATGGTCTAACATCTGACGATTATAATTTCTATTTTAAAAGAGCATTTGAACCTGGAAATGTTTACTATGCGGGAGCCAAAATTATTCAGGCTGATATTTTCGCTGAAAACGGGTTTGTGCATATCATCGACAAGGTTGTGGACCCTATGCTGAACGGAAAGGAACGACTTGAAAAAGAAATGCCCGGTGAAAGCTATAAACTCTTCCTGGATATGGTTTATTGGTATTATCCGAAATTTACGTCAGACATGATCGCCACCAATAATCAACCAGGAGTAAGCCTTGGGGCGATTGTTGATACCTTATGGGACTTAGATTATGCTCCTCTGGCATTTAATCTTCAAAAGGAACGTTTCGATAACATTAACCAAACCCTGGTGAGACATAACGGTTTGATTGCCCCAATCGATGATCCGTTCATGAAATTCATTGATGGTGTTCTGACCGTTAAGTCAGGATTTCCACACTGGAACGATTATAAATCCCTCCCGTTGGATGTTGTTGATATTATTGTCGCTCAAAACTTTAAGTCAACGCCAATATATCCTTCAACAAGTCAATATAAGAGTATATTCAAGGGAGCGAACAGGTATCATCAGAACGAGGAAGATATTATCAGAAAGGATTTTGGGAGCAATTGCACCTTCATCGGATTAGGTTCTTATATTCCCGACCGGGTGTTTACCAGTGTAACGGAGCCGGTATTCTGCAGGCCGGTCTTTTCCACATTCCGGCGAGCGATGGTATATTCCGGTACCTACGATGCCATTGCTAACAATAAAGGTAAATTGTACTTTTTCCCGATAACTGATTACACGTTAGTGGTTGATTCCTCCTTGTTACTGAATTGGATTGATATAAACAAAAACACTTACAACTTCAAGGCCTATAACAGGCAAATGCATCGGATGGAAGTACTTAGCAGCAGCACCATTAGTAACTGGATACTGAACCAGGTCGGAACTTCAATGTCACCAGTTGGGACCATTAAGGAAATTATAAAGACTTTAGGGGGTAATTACCTCACATGGGATCATTCCAATAATACGATCCAGGGTTCAAATCCCAGCGTTTTTGGGTACAAAGGGAGTATTACCATAACCAACTCTCCATTTCCGCTGGAAGAACCCACAGATAACGGCAAGAGCCTGACAGTCAAATCCTGGTTCAATTTTGGGTATTGAAGTGAGCACGCTGCGTTTTCGTAGTTTAAGGGCACTCCGAAAAGTCATAAGTTAAAAAATGCCACAAAGACTCCAGGACACCAAGTTACACCAAAGCCTGATATCTGGTTAGAGAATTTGGTGAGACATTGTGTTTTTTGTGTCTTGGTGATCCCGAGTAATCGGGATCGGAGAAGACTCAAGTTTAAGAAGATTTTCTCTTTAAATCCCTATGGCAAAGGAAGATAATACATTAATTCAGAGATCGAATGAACTGGACCAGTACTAGTGAGTATATTACAGCCTTCTGATATTGGGCGGATGTAGTTGATCACCGTTTTAACACCGGATTCTGAGATTGTAGTTCCATAGGTAGCGACGCCTGTATTGATCCTGACATCCTTTCCAACATAAATCGTCAGTAGCTCATCGCTCAAGGTCAGGTATTTACTGCTGCCCCAAGGAAAATCATTCATAAAATATTCCCCGTTCAATATATGATATGCCGTAAATTGAAAAAATACATTTGTTTTGGTCGTTAGCGGGAGTCCAGGTGTAGCAATACGGCTGATCAGGTCGTTTACATTATTAATCCCGTACCGGTGGTAAATACTATCGGGTTCGGCAAACAGGGTATATTTATCCCAGTTCAGTTTTTTCTGTATTCCCGATAGCTTCATTGCCTGTGCCAGGATTGAATAATCATTGTGTTGCTGAAGCCAATCATAACCAGAGATATTTACTGGTTGTAATACCTCAGAAATCACATGGATATAGCCGTTAGTCATATTCAGATTTGGTTTGATAATTGGAGCTACATTATTGATTTTAATGAGCTGACTATCACCAATTGCAGAAAAGCTTGCAACCAGCCTGTCTCCCGTAAGAGTGCTGTCAACCAAGGCTCCGTCAGGAAATTCATCGGTGTGTACTTTTTTGTTTAAGGTATGATAACGCGTGAGCATTTTGATGAAGCTTGTGTCCTTTAATAATTCTTCAAAAGTTCCATACTTCTGATTCTGCTGAATAAAATGATCAATGGCTTCATCAGTAGGTAAAAAGAGAGTATAACCATCGCCATAAGGGTTGTAGGCATGCAGGGTGGTCAACATCTTTCCACCAACTAATAACCTGTAGAATTTTGAGTATTCCTTCTGGTTATTTTCAAGGTATTGACCAATGGTTAAAGTGGCTTCACCAGACCAAATCGGTGCATTCGGCTCAGATTTACAAGATGTCATGACCTCCGGTAAAATAACCCAGAGTACTAAGAAACTTATAATGACAGGCCTTCGAATACCAAATAACCGATTATTCCAAAACCTGATACCGCTTAATCTATTCATATTCAATTACTGATGAAATCCAATCCCTACTGACCGGCAAGCATGCAATTGAAGATACAATTGATAGTTCCCCTTACTTTTATCGCAGTGCAAATTACTACTATATAATCGATATAGCAATTGATAGGTGTTTTTTTGAAATATGATGAGACTTAAAAAAAAGTAAGATTTATCAGGATACAATAAGTTAGATAATTGAGATTGTAACTTCAAGCTCAAAAGTCTTCCCAAATAAGGTCAAAACAGGACTATTTTGAGCTTTATATTTTAGCCTTGTGAGCTATAACAATGCATTCAAACAAATATTCATTAATCAATTTGATTTTGCTGTATCAACTTATTTTTGAAGATATTTAAGATAAAGGGGGAGGTAAAAAAGAAAAGCGTTATATGAATAAATCATATATGCGATGTTATGTTTTATTTTAGTAATAATGTATTAAATAATATAGGTTAGTACTTTAGTTTAAGTACTTTTTTAGTGCTTTATAAATTTAAAGTTATTTCGTTTTGTATTTAAAGCAAAGGTAAAATGTATTTTTTATATGGAATTGGTAAAGGTCAATGATCTTTCAGAGGCAAATGAACAGGCATTGTGGGTTTATTATGGGCTTACAACGGAATAGATTTCTTCTCCATAAAAACGTAGATCGCAAAATGAGGTGCAGATTTGCCTTTAATTTCTATCGTCTTTAATTCCTCTATGTTGAAATATGGATCGAAGAGGTCTTTCAGTTCATCTTCAGAGGAAAAATATAAAGTAGTTCCCAATTGAGTTTTTCTGTATTTCCCTGAACCACCAAATTGAGGATCCTTCTCACTAAAGCAGACGGATATATACTTCCCCTTTGGATTCAGTATTCTATAGACATTTTCAACATATTTCTTCCTATGCTCTGGAAATATATGATGTAACATCTCCCAGTCATATGCAAAGTCAAAAGTTTCCTGAACATCATTCAAATCACCAAGAACATCTTCATTAAGAAAACAACATTTAACTCCTTTTCCTTTTGCATTTTCTTTGGCCATCTCTATAGCTGAAGGGGAAATATCAATTCCCGTAACATCAAATCCTTTACTTGCAAAATAAAGAGCATAATTACCAATGCCACAGCCAAAATCAATGGTTCTACAGGGCTTTATCTTTCCATTTTCGATTAATTCAACTAATTCGTTTGGAGGAGTTACTATATTCCAGGGAATCTTATCTATGGGCACATCTCTGTAAATTTCTTCCATTTGATCATGATTCATAACCTAATAGCTATTAAATAATTTGTAACTCCATCCAGATTGCATATAACCTTCAATTTCAAGCAGAAGTTGAATTTTTTATGGATATCATTCCAGGTTTTCTGTCCATGGGCTTACGAAAAACCCAGCGATCAACCCTTTATCATTTAAAATAACCCTTATATCGAGATTGTTCGCTTCCCCGAAAAGAGACTTCAATCTATAAAGAATTAAATTTGAATTACTATCGATCCATGTTTGTGAATATTCAAGTGACTTGAATTCTCCAAATGCAGATTTTAGTTGATTATAAACTTCTTTTTGCTTGTCAGCAGTTAACGCATTTATAATTTCTTCTGTGGCTACATTTTTGTCAAATACATATCCACCGGAAAGTTGCTTTGAAAAATATTCATTAGCAAACTTCTTGCAGAATTCAACTTGCTTTAAATTAACATCTTTAGCCTCAAGCTTTTTGAAATTCTGACCATAAACTCCTAACCCGAACAATAACAATAATACAAATAATAACTGTTTCATAACCTATTGATTTAGTGATTATAATATTCCCACTATTTAAACTTTAGAAAGTGCTGTATGTCAGTATAAGAATTACTAAGTTATGAAAAATTATCTGGTTTATTATTCTGCTGCTGAAGAAATTATTTGGAGTGACAGAGTACTGGTTGTACTGGCAATCTTAAATAGCTCATTAATGTAGTGATACCAAAGTCTGGCTAATTGGGAAGTAACGATGTGCCGAAGTGATAAAATAGGTGGCAGCCTATGAGAGACCTACAGGTGTCCAGGTGTCCCTTTTTGAAAATCAAAAAATGGTCTCGAATAAGTCACCTAAACAATCAACAATTGAGCTTCTTCAGGATCATCTACAAATAAAAAACGCCTGAAATCATTGATTTCAAGCGTTTATGTGGATTTTAATTCTTAAATGGCTCCCCTAATGGATGGAAGTTGCAACTTTATAACACTAATTATGATCTAATATGCAGCCCGGTTTTGAAACCTAATTATAGTGCGGAAATCAGGATTTGTACCTACCTTAGCTAAACACCTAAATCCAATAATCAAATGGAATCCATCGAATTCATCAACAGATACGAATTATACCTTGACGAAATAAGTGAAGTAGTAAAACCTGAATTAATTCCAATAATTGACGAGCTTAGACAGATTGACCCACACGATTTGGTTAGACCGGACACCTTCTTTATGTCGGAAAGTCAGGGTACAGGATTTGTTTGGAATATGTTTATCAAACGGGTTAGAAAAATTTCCAAAGTGGAATAGGTTTCGTTCATTGTAATTTACGAATTTGCCAAAATACCATGTTTGTCACCCATTTTTTTCACTTTCATTACAGTTCGTGTTGATACACCAATGACTTTACTTGTTTCCCGGACGGTCAGACCCTTTTTTAGTGATTTAATCACATTCACACTCATTTCTTTTTTCAGAAAGTTCATTTCTGTTTCATTTGATCCGGTTGGTCTCCCTAAAATTCCACCTCGTTGGACATAGACTTGGCGGCCAACGGAAGTGCGTTCTTTAATATTTTCTAGCTCCATTTCATAAAGCGAGGACATTACCGATGAAATCATCTTCCAAATTGGGTTCTTTTTCCCATTTGGACGAGATTGAAGGCCAATATTTCTAACCACTACATTAACGCCCTTTTCTTCCAACCATTCCAAGGTTCGAATTACATCGCCAGTATTTCGCCCGATTCTTGAAAATTCTTCTAAGCAGACAGATTCAACCAAACCGTCTTCAACAAGTTTAGTTAGTTCTTTTCCTTTAGGGCGATCTTTGAAACTAACTGAGCCGGAAACCTTATCCATCAAAACGAGATCATATACCTCTTTATCCATTGAAAACCGGTCTCCGGTCTGTTGAATAGTTGAAACACGATTATATTTTACTTTCATTTTGTATTATTATAATTCACACAATAAAAGTAATACTTTTTAACTGAAATGCAGCATTTTAGAGGGTAAAAGATCAAATTAACTGCACCACTTTTATTCTTGATTATTTGTACCGCAGCATGTTCGTTTTATTTAATAATAAACAGATGATTCAAGTTATTTATAGCTAATCAGTCGTATAAATAGCTTATCTTAGCCATATTACGTCAAAATACGATTTATGGAAAGAGCTGATGAAATCTTAAAAGAGATCCTTGATAAGGCACTGGCAAAACATGGTTTTCTTCAAACAAACGACACAGATAATATTTACAGTCTAATTCGAGATAACGATCCCGGACGAATAACAGCAAAAATTATCTTACCAGAACCGGGTAATGAATCTACATTCGGAATTCGGGGAATACAAGCAATTGGTAACTTCCGATTTAAAACACCCACTCCGGGGGTCAACGAACCGGACTTCTATATTTTTGTATTTCAGTACCAAACTAATAACTGTATTGAGTTGATTATTATCTCATGTACTGAGTTGATAAAAAGAAATAGATACAGAAATTGTATCAATGTTGATAATAAGGGAACTGAATTTATTTTCTATTTGATGGAAGGTAATTTGCTATTTGATGGCTCAGAATTGGGCGGTGAGGGACGTTATTATTATATTGACGGCAGAATGGCCGAGAACACTTACAGAAATTACACTGAATTCTTAAATAATTGGAAATTACTAACCACTATCTAAAATGGTACATCCAGTGTAATTCTTCCGGAGAGATCTGGTGAATCAATATCAATGGGCGGAACTTTAACCCCCGGAAGCCTTTCCCGTCTTGCGCTATTTGCTTCTTTTTCGCGCTTATCGGGTGAAAGCATAGTCGAAGTCAATGGGCGGATCATCGCACCCAAATCATGTCGCCCATTAACTTTTCTTCCTCTTCCCCTCCCAAGACTCCGGACTAGAACTTAATCTCATCATCCATTTAAAAATAAATGAATTCTACTTTACAGTTATGTCGGAAGTCCGGTTTGTATAGAAATTGGACTTAAAACCAATTGAAAACGGTTCTTTGGACAAACGCTAATCTTGAATTCTAATACGATTAAAAACTCAACAAATTATTTGTTTAATTTGTAGTTATCTTTATCAAAAAATCCTATGTATAGTGCGGTAATTATTGATGATGAAGAGGATGGAATCAATGTATTGGTTCATTTTCTGAGGGATTTCACCTCACTAAAGGTAAAAGTTACGGGTACAGCGAGTAATCTTGACGAGGGTATCCAAATTATTAAGAATACCAATCCTGATATTGTTTTTTTAGATATAGATATGCCGGGTAAAAATGGAATGGCCATTTACAACTATTTTGATGAACCCACCTTCAAAATCGTTTTTGTTACTGCATATCAACAATATGCTATTGGTGCATTGAATCATTCTGCATCAGGTTATTTACTCAAACCAGTCAGCTTTATAGATTTACAGGAATTGTTGCAAAAGGTCTCCAAAGAACTCATCCATGAACAACAACAGCGGGAACTGGAAGATAAATTAAACGTCTTATGTGCAGCTGATATAGTTGGAAAGAATATTATTCTCGATGTGGAGAACGGGTTTATCATGGAGAACACCAAAAACATAGAGTATTGTTACGCAAACCAATCTTATTCAGTGGTAGTTTTGCATACAAAAAAGGAAATAATTGTTACGAAACCGCTCAAGTCACTTCAGGAACTATTACCTCAAAACCAATTTTACCGCACACACAAATCTTATTTGGTGAATGTGTTTTATATCCGTAAATTTTTCAGGGGAAATGAAAGTTATGTCATACTAAAAAGTGGGGTAAAAATCCCGGTATCGGTAAGGACAAGTACCATTATTTCAAACGACATCAAAAAAATGCTACTCCTGTGAAGACAGTATATATTACGGCCATCATTTTACTGATTTGGTTGCCGTTGACAATATTTTCTCAAAACAAGCCATATCTGATTTTTACAGAAGATGATGGACTACCAAGCAACGAGGTTAAAAGTATTACAAAAGACAAAGATGATGTTCTATGGATAGGTACGGAAAATGGGTTGTCGAAATATGACGGGAAAAAATTCATTAATATTCAAAAATCTGACGGACTTCCCGGTAGTCGGGTTTGGGCAGTTGCTTCCGATCATAAGAACAAAATTTATGCTGGATGTTACAGAGATGGACTTGCAGTGATCCAAAATGGTAAAGTTGCAAGAATCCTACATATCAAATCTAAATTTCCGGATTCAATTCGAAGATTGTATTACAGTGATACTTTTCAAATGCTCTTCGTTGGGACTGATTTTGGAATTTATGCTTTAAAAGATACTACTTTCTTTGAAATTCCATATAAAAAGGATTCAACAGTTAAATCAAGCATTACAGCAATAATTGGATATAAAGACCAAATTTGGTTTACAGCTCCTTCCCCTAATACAAAGTATGCAACCGGAGTATATAAAATAAGCGTTAACCAGAAAAATCCTTCTTTATCAATAGTTGAACGAAGTCAAAACGATAAGAATTTTGGATTTTCTTTAGTCGCCTTAAATGATACATTATTTACCAACAATGGAGACGAAATTTATACTTATCCGATTCGGAATTTATCCCAAAGAAAAACCCTTATTACTGCAAAAGATCATTTTATGCCATGGGTATCATGTGCGATGGGGAATCACAAGATAATAATAGGGGGATTTAATAATGGTACTTACATTGGTGGATTAAGGATGCTGAATACAATCTCAGGAAAACTTGATAAAACTGAATATGGAATAGGTGATCAATCAATCAATGATCTATTATATGATCCCGAATCAGAAATAACATGGCTTTGTTCTGACGAAGGACTTGTCTCCCTGATTATTACGCCTTTCGAGATTACTAAATTGAATGACATTAGTGGTATCATTGATATTGAACAATTAGATGATACTATTTACATACTTGCTGAAGATGGATTGTTCATTTTCCGGGATAGAAAAATTCTCCGGAAATACAGCAAGATTGAAATCAAACGTGCTGTAATAAAGAAACGAGATGATCTTTTTAGTCCCGACACCACCAATTTTCGACTTCTAATTAATGTTAGAATGCCATTTTTAACTAATAATCTCGTTAAGAGAAACAACAAACTGTTTCTTGTTACAAATCATGGTAGCATAACCATTCCAGACTTAAAAACCTATTATCCATTTACTACTAAAAAATTTATTTTTGATGATAAAGGGGGTGCATATTTTGTGCCGGATTACAATAAACTACAATATTTTCCATCCATCAATAAACCACAATACAGCTTAGTAAAAGGAAATCAAGGCTTTGTTTCGGATATTTTGAAGATCATCCGTGTGAATGACATATTTATTTTCGCATCGTATTACAATGGTCTTTATGCCATCAAAGACGCTCAGGTCTATTATTTGAACGAATCGAATTCTGATCTAAACAACTATTTGACAAGTATTGATACCGATTGTAATGGTGAAATATGGTGTACTACAATAGAAGGTAATCTGTTTAACATCGGTTTTGAAGATAAATTGTTTATCAAACGAAAACTGAACAAACAGAACTCAAGCATAATTGGAAACTCCTATAAGTGGATAAAATTCAATGAAAATAATTTATACATCGGTACAAATAAGGGTTTAAATGTCATTCCACTGACCCAATTATACAAGGTCAAATTAGATTCAATTCAATTTTTCAACAAAACAAATGGGTATGATTTCATATCGGCAGACGATCCATTTACCGACAGTAAAGGCAATATTAATGTACATGCGATAGATAATCTCATCAAAATATCAAATACTTCAATTCCGAAGTCCATAACCAAAATATCAATCGAAAGCATCCGGCTGAATAATAAGCCCGTAAGTTTTGAAATGTTATTTGACAAGACCCTTCCATCTTCAACAGAAGTAATTAACATGGATTTTTTACTCGTCAAATATCCGACTTCTAAAAATTCAAGCTATCGTTACCGGGTAAATGATGGGATTTGGAATGACGGTGGCAAACTGATTTTTGAATCCGTTAAGCCCGGAAATTATGAGATAGAACTTGAGGCAAAGGACATTGAAACTGGTAAAATATATACGAAACCGATCCGGTTTCAGATTAGTTATCCATTACAGCAGAGATGGTGGTTCATTTCTTTAATGATCTCAATTTGTTTACTGGTCGTATGGTTTATTTTTAAACTTCGGATGAATGTTGTTAAAAAACAGCATCTTGAGAAATATCGTTTACTAAGGGAAAATTCGGAATTGCAGATTCGTTCGCTTCAGGTGCAAATGAACCCGCACTTCATCTTTAACATCCTGAATTCAATACAGAGCTTGATCATGCAGAGTAAAACCAAGGATGCCTTACAATACCTTGGATCTCTTGGTAGCATTATCAGAATGAACCTTGAAAATGTATCGGAAGAATACATTCCAATTGAAGTTGAAATCCGGTTCCTGAAAAAATATATTGAGGTTGAAGAGTTACGCTTCAGGAAGAAATTTCGAATAGAATTGAGAAATGATGTACCGAATATGAATATAATGGTGCCACCAATGCTCATTCAGCCAATCATCGAAAATGCCATTAAACATGGAGTCAGGGGTATGGATGATGGTTTAGTTACAGTTAGTTTCAGAATTGAAAATGAAAAACTTGTTGTAACTGTTGAAGATAATGGAATTGGGAGAATTGCTTCAAATCAAAATAAAATTCAACAACATATAAGTAAAGGTCAGGGATTGATTGAAAGGAGGTTGAACTTGCTGAATGAAAAAAATAGAACTACTACAAATTCAATTACCATATCTGATTTGGAAGAAAATGGCCATCCCGTCGGCACGAAAGTCATTATAACCTTAGAAGTTATATGGGCGACATAATCAATAGTCATTCCGTTAATTTTCTTTATAATCACACTACGATAACCTTCAATATCCTTACGTTAAAAAGTTGGATTTAAACGATTCGATTGTAACCGTTAAGTTCGGCTATGAAATTTTATCGCTTCTCTTTGATTGTGATGTAGATTATTCGTTAATTTACTTTGTAATTGTACAAATCTTGAATGCTGTAGAAAAAATTATGAAGATTAATATAAGGATCAATTTATAAGAGAGAACTGAAAGGTTAAAATATTAAGATATAGCGTTAGTTTATTCTGTGTCGTGGAAAACTGGTAATCTTCAAAGACAAACGGAAAAATAAACTTAAACGCTCACGTCAAGGCGTGGGCTTTAGTTTGTTCCGTTTGTTAGGTAACCAGTACCTCCACGACAGATCTACTAAATGTCCCACGCTATTCTTTTGTATCCTTGGTAGATTTGAATAAAACAAAAATTGGTGGCTCGATAGAATAAAATAAGGACTAACCCGACAGCATAAGTTAAGGAAAAGATAGAAATTAACCAATAAAAATAACATTTATGAAAAATTTATTCATTTCAATTGCCTTATTATTTGTTTGCGTTACTTCTAGCGCTCATAGCAACAAAAGATTAAATGAACCATGAAACAAATAACCTTCTTTAAACATATTGCAACTGGGGTTTTTAAAGTTTTTCATTCATTTTATTTTACAACCTCAGACTATCATACACATCCATGATTTAGTACGGTTATCCCTAATATCCATACGTTAAAAAAATGGGTTTACACAATTCGAATTATAACCGTTAAGTTCGGTTGAAAAATTATTAAAATTTCTTGTTGGAATTGAATTCTCATTTAGTGATATAAATACATGATCAATTTAATCTCAACGAGAAAAATGAACCGTTTCCCGTTTTTACATGTAAGTAAAAAACCATTAGTAGTGAATTTAGCAAGTTATTATCAAGCTTGTTGAAATTAAAAAATATTCCTTATAGTAAATATAATAAATAAGACTAACCATGAAAAGGAAAAATCTGTTCTTAACCGCAATCACTATCTTAGGTTTCGCAACCTTTACAATGGCACAACATGTTCCAGATTATGTACCCAAAAATGGACTTTTGGGTTGGTGGCCTTTTAATGGAAACGCAATTGATGAAACTAACAATGGGAATAATGGAACAGTTTATGGTGCAACTTTAACTACTGATAGATTTGGATTACAAAATTCGGCGTATAGTTTTGATGGGAAAAGTAGTAAAATTGATATTCCTACAAATAGTCAATTTGATGTTCAATCATTTACCTTTTCAGTATGGGTATATAGAAAAGGTGGAGGAAGTGGGCAAATAATAAGTAAGACCAACTGGACGAATGCAACTGGCGAATCCTACACCATTCATATAGAAGACTCATATTTAAGTTTAGATCTCAAAAAAAATTCAAAATGTATTGGAGGAACAGGTTGGAATAGGTTCACTATTGATAAGCCAACAAGTTTTGATAATCAATGGCAACAAGTGGTAGTTACATACGATGGAGTAAGTTATAAATATTACATAAATGGTGGTTTCGTAGCATTTGGTACATTTCAAGGGCCAATTGATGTTTGCCCGGGTGGGCAAGTGAGATTTGGAGCTTGGTGGCAGAATAATGCAAATTATTTTTCAGGAAAACTTGACGACATAGGTATATGGAGCCGTGCATTAGATGCAATTGAGGTATCAAATCTATACAATGGAAATATCTGCTATCAACAGGTAACTGTAACAGACACATTAGTAATACACACAAATATCACGAGATTTAATCCTATCACCTATCAGAATGCGATAAAAATATGGCCTAATCCAACAAACGACCATATTACTATTGATAATGGCAATTTTTCAACATTCTCAGACTACCAAATTAAAATCAGCAATGCTCTTGGTCAACAAGTTTTTCAATCCGTCATTAACCAAAAACAGTTTTATGTTGACATGAGGACTTGGGGTGGTAATGGAATTTATTTTGTAAATATCATTGACAAACAAGGGAACACAATAGATATTCGTAAAATAGTATTAACACGTTAAATTAGATATTTTAAAAATGAAAAAACAAATACTTCTTTTAACGTTTGTAACCATAATCTTTGCTTGTTATGCCCAAAATAATAATTGGGTAAAAATGAGTGTTATTAAATTTCAGATGATGAATTCGAATACTGGAAATTGGGAAGAAATAATGTTTACAAATCCCGGCAAGTATATTGAAATAGGAAATAGGAAAGATGTGTTAATTGAAGATTTGGATATTCTAAAATTTGTAGGTGGTGAAAATGTGATCGGATTTTATAAAGCTATGCAGTTTATTGATGGCACTAAAAATGATACTGAAAAAACTGAACTGACAATTAGGTATGACGGGAATTTTGTACTATTAGACAATAATCGTTTGCCGTCAAAATCGGGAAAGGGTGCGATTTTCATTTATTACGGTAGAAATGACAAAATAGGCTGCATAGAAATTCAAAGTTATCTCTGCATGTGTAAGGCACGGATTTTTGTCAGTGATTATCAAACCGGTCTAAAAATTTTAAATGAATAATGCGGACTATATACATAACCATTAAAATGAATTCCAATGAAAAAGTATTTCTACACAACTCTATTTCTGGTTTTTACTGTACTATCTGCATCTGCACAGTTCTTAACAGAAACTGATGTCTTATACTATTTAAATGGCAAAAAATTCATTAAAGAAAGTGTGGGAGCAACTCTATCTTTTAGTGAAATGGGATCTCAATTGACAGTTAATGGTAATTATCTAATGAATCAGCCTGACATAAGTATTTTATCAAAATCCACTGCCGTTGTTACTTATTATGGCATTGAAGACCAGTCTGCGAAAGCAGGATTGGTTGTAAATGGCTCTACAAATAGAATAGTAGATAGAAGTAATAATAGTTTATATACTTTAGCTAATGAAAGGGATAATAGTTCATCAAATAATGGAATAAAAAGAATAAAAAGAGATCCCGATCACGATAAAGGTTATGCAAATGTTTTTTATGATCCTAGCTACACTTTATTTGATCTTTTAACGGATGAACCCATATTCCCTGACAATAATGGCGTCTTCCATATTTATATGTCCAGCAATGAACAAAAATATCCTCAGAAATTGGTATCAACAACTCAAAATTTGCCCAAAATTTTAATGTATAAATTTAAAAATTTAAAGAACTGTCAAGATTGGTGTAAAAAAAAGTAAGTTCAAATGCCCGGGGATCAGAAAACAATCAGTTTGATTG